>Ga0209302_10000272_pt1 | contig 31634 bp, 29 predicted proteins | sample ArcOceMetagenome_2_FD_187445 | JGI IMG/M metagenome (GOLD analysis project Ga0209302, IMG submission 187445) | Marine eukaryotic phytoplankton communities from Arctic Ocean - Arctic Ocean ARC135M Metagenome (SPAdes) (version 2) | ecosystem: Environmental > Aquatic > Marine > Oceanic | place... | reverse complement strand
GAGAAGGTCGCAGAAAGTGGGTAACTTTATCGCGCTTGCCAAGCTCTTTTTTTACAAAAAAGACTCTTTTATTTAACCACATCGCAACTCGCTAAATACTAGCTACTTACGGTTCAATAAATTCGAGCTCAACGCCCATCCAGAGCCAGATCAGACCCAATCTGCAACGCAGAATGACATAATATAGTCAATCTTGGCTACCAACCTAGCGAGTAAGCAGAGCAAAACAGCCGTGCCTGCCTACTTGTAGTTGGCCACGTAGAGTAGATACGCCGCTCGCTTAGAACCTGCATGCACTTTTGCTGGCACCTTAGTCACACGAAATCCAGCGCGCTTCAGACGGTCTTCGAACCTTAGGTCTGGGCCCGCAGACCAAAAGACCGCTCGCCCGGTAGGCTTCAATGATGCACGCATCCAGCGTAAGCCACTGTTCGAATAGAGGGACTTATTAGTCTCTGAAACCATTGCAACCGGGCCATTGTCTACATCCATTAAGATCACATCGTAACGCTCACGTTCAGCCTTTCGCACATAAGCCACCACATCCGTAGTATGAATCTCAACACGAGGGTCATCCAGCAACGCGCCATTCAGTGACTTCAAATACTCTCGGTTCCAGCTGACTATGTCCGGCAACAGCTCAATCAGTTCAACCGTCGTTGCCGCGCCCATAGTCTCTAGGACACTGCGCAAGGTAAAACCAAGCCCGAGCCCACCGATCAAAATGCGCGCTTCAGCTTCACGATCCAATAGCTCGACGCCAATTTCTCCCAATAAAATCTCCGATGCACTCGCCCCCGAATGCATCAACTCCTGCCCACTATAGCTGATGCAATACTTCCCATCATGCTCATACAGTGCCATGGCACCGCCATCAGCAGTCGTCGACTCCGCGAGTTTAATACGTGGTTTCATTCAATCTTCTTGTTTAAAAAAAAGTAGTAGGTCGCAGTCAATAGGCTACGGCACAGATCATTGCCCCTCCGACTTATTGCGAAGCATCGTCTCAAGATCAGCTAGATCTTTGGTAAATTTACAAGTAAACCGACGCATCTTGCCCGTCTCAGGATGCACCAGCCCAAGGCTTGAAGCATGCAGCGCCTGACGTTGCACATTATAGGGCATCCCGCCTTTGTTTTCCAACGCAGACTTATAATCAGGGTGATAGTGACGATCGCCGAGCAACGGCACGCCCGCACCGGCAGCGTGAATTCGCAGCTGATGCTTCAAACCAGTCTCCAAACGAAGGCGAAGCTTACTGACCGTATGGCGTTGGCCCTTAATGGCAGTCGGCCACGAATACTCCTCCACCACTTCATAGCGACTAATCGCTTCAGTGGCGCCCTCTTCTTCGGTTTCGAAGACAGATTGATACATGCCTTCTTCATCGAGGCGGAACCAAGCGCGCCATTCACCACGCTTCTGATCCAGTTTGCCATCACCAATCGCCATATATTCGCGCAGAAAGGTATGATCGCGCACCTGACGAACCAACGACTCCCGTGCCTTCGGATTCATCGCGAAACAAATAATACCACTAGTGTATTGATCTAATCGGTGCACCGGCAGAGGAATCAGGCGCTTACGATGCACGCCCTTCTGCTGGTCTAATTCCGTCGCACCTTTGCCTTGCAAAAACTTCTCCAACACTGAAAGCGCAGACACTTGGTTGCTATCAGGCACAGGCACCGACAACAATCCTGCCCCCTTATTTACAATCGCCAACGAGCTATCAATATAGAGTAAAGTGGCTTGCGCGTGAATGCGTGTTGGCAAGTGTCGAAAAAAGACCGGCGGTAGCGTCCCGCCCATCGACAGCCGATCACCTGGATCCGTGATCTGCTCATGCGGCTTCTTGATGACCACGCCATCCAACTGAATGCGTCCCTTCGCAAACCAATCCTTGAGGCGCTTACGTGGACTATCTGGGTAGAGCTGACTAAGCCACTCCAATGCTGGTTTCACCTCTGGTTCATTCTCGCTATCTAACATAGTCGCACTCTCAAGTGTCAATCCACGAAGATCAACACTCAAGCGAGCAAGCATCGGATCCAATTTCGCAGTCAATTGACCCTCTTTTTAAAGCGTATAGAATTAAGCCAGAACTTGATAGTACGCTCGGATCCACTGACTCAAACAGAACACCACCATGTTTAATCATAAGAAAACCGCACTCGGCGCAGGCCCAGTAGGCTGATCGCAGCCCATGCTCTAGCAGATCGCGACATCGACTATGTGCTATTTGACCACGAACAACGCACCAATACCCATAGCTACCCGCTCGCCCTGCATTTCAAAACACTCGAACTCCTCGATATTTTGAGCATGCCCGACACTCACCTCGGACGCTAGAAGGCCCTCGCTGACTACAACGATCATCGCCTCGCCGAGTGGCAACGCCTCCTCGACCTCGACCACCATATTTACGCCATCGATTAAACCGAGCGCTCGGTCATCGCAACAGTCTGATCGGCAATATTCTAGCCCGCGGTAAAACACTCACCGTACTGCTCACCCAATTACATCTCATCGACGCCGCCTGAGCAGAAAAACACATCACATCCCCCTTGCCATAAGCGGCGCCTCTAAATTAGCTGTATTTACACCAGATACAGAAGATGAAAGTAATACAGAGTACCCCCGCCGTTCTTATTCTCGCGCTCATCTGCGCACTGCACTCGCTAAACGGCCTGCCGCTCTCGAATAAAGAAGGCACGGTCATTGACGTTGCGATTCTGGAGATCGAAAACACGCGCATTCAAATACGCCTTCAGAACGGCAGTAGCACATGGCTCGACCGCGATCGATTGTCATCAGACAGCCATCAAGCGATCATCGATCTAGCTAGACAGGATCAGTCACGCTTCCAAATAATCAACGAGCTGCTAGGAATCCCCTTATTAAAGGACAATAATCTATGGGATGATGCGCCCACCGAGGTCGCGCAGCGACTAGAATGGCCACTCGAATCTCAGACCGAGACTCAATCCAGCTTCCGATACTACCCTCCTGCGACATACCAGATATTAGAGGCGCGCCCCTACTCCTCAGTCATTTATGGAGCAGAAAATCAAGCTGCTTTGATCAGCATCGTCTTTGCCAATAAGGGCGATTTCAAGTTTAGCAGCCCTCCCAGCAAAGACGAAATCAAAGCGATGCAAGCAGCCATCGAAGACGACACAAAAAACATTATCACACGCATCAGCGACGCGCTCGGCGAACCCGAAAAACAACAATACGGCAGCGGCCGTGGCATCAAACAACTCATACAGCGCTGGGACTGGAACGGTCACGCACTCCTACTCGCCACACAAGAAGACGAGTACGTCAGCCTCAGAATAACCAGCAGCACATCTGCAAACAACAAAGGTCGTGGCCAGAAATTTTCCGACGCCGCCCTGCGCAAACTCACGACACAGAATATTATAACGCGCCCCAACGGCGATGTCATCATCGACAATATTCCGATGGTGAACCAAGGCCCAAAGGGCTACTGCGTGCCCGCAACCTTCGAACGCTACCTGCGCTACATGCAAATCCCAGCCGATATGTATATCCTAGCCATGGCAGGTCAGACCGAAATAGGCGGCGGCACCTCACTCAGCGCGATCATTGCCTCAATCGACGGATACATCGCCTCTCAGAGCCGCACCATGAAGCAGCTCAACGAGCCGATTAAAATCCGCACTATTCAGAAATATATCGATCAAGGGCTACCCATGATTTGGACTATGTTTTCTTCGAACGCATATAACCAATATGCCAATCAACGAACTCAGGAGCGAAAATCAGTCACCGACTGGGAGACTTGGGCCAAAGACACTCAAAGAAGCGCTCGTTCGACTGAACTCTCAAAAGATATCATGTCCGCGCACGCCTGCATGATCATCGGCTACAACAAAACGACTGGCGAAATCGCAGTCAGCGATTCGTGGGGGCCTGCGTATAAAGAACGCTGGATCTCGGCCGAACAAGCAGAACAAGTCTCTCAAGGCTCCATCTATCTCGTCAGTTTTTAACGAATTGAGTTTGCAGGGATACAACACGCAGTTGATCGTGGGCGCACATGAGCGCACAAGATTACAATTTCGACACCTGTCCCGATCGCACTGGCTACGGCTCCCTAAAATGGGACAAATACAAGGGCCGAGACATCCTGCCACTCTGGGTGGCCGACATGGACTTTACTACCGCGCCCGAAATCATCGCCGCCCTGCAGCAGCGCCTCGACCACGGCATCTACGGCTACACCATCCCTTACCAAGCTCCGATTCAGGCCGTCCTCGACTACCTGGATCGTCAGCACGGCTACAGTGCCAAGGCCCATTGGCTCAACTTTCTGCCTGGCCTAGTGCCCGCAATCAACCTCTGCTGCCACGCCTACGTCGCAGCCGATGAGTCCGTGATGACTGCCACGCCCGTCTACCCGCCATTCCTTGGCGCACCTGACTACGCAAATCGTGAACTGATTAAAACTCCGCTTTGCCTCGACGCCGACGACCAGTGGACACTCGACTTCGAGGCCATGGAAGCCGCGGTGCAGCCAAACACCAAGCTGTTCATTCTGTGCAGTCCGCACAATCCGGTCGGCCGCGTTTACACCAAAGAAGAGCTCACCCGCCTTGGCGACTTCTGCGAGAAGCACGACCTAATCCTCATTTCCGACGAGATCCACTGCGACTTAGTGTTTGACGCGAACGCAGAGCACATCGTTACCGCCAAGCTCAGCGAAAGCCTGGCCGCGCGCACCGTCACACTGATGGCTCCGAGCAAGACCTACAACCTGCCCGGCCTCGCGTGCGCTTTCTCGATTATTGAGAACTCAAGGCTGCGCCTGCAATTTCAGAAGACCATCCGCGGCATCATCACCGAAGTGAACTGCTTCGGCTATGCCGGTTGCGAAGCTGCTTACAACCACGGCGAAGCGTGGCGCCAGGCCCTGATCACCTACCTGCGCAGTAACTACGAACTCACCTACCAGTTCATCAAAGAGCAAATTCCGGGCATCACCTTCCGCCCGATGGAGTCGACTTACCTGGCGTGGTTTGACGTCACACGACTAGAGCTTGAGAAGCCGGTCACCTTCTTTGAAGACAATGGCGTCGGCCTATCCGACGGCACCCCATTCGACGGCATCCAACATGTGCGCCTCAACTTCGGTTGCCCACGCAGCCGACTCCTCGAAGGCCTCGAAAAAATGGCCACGGCCCTCAATAACCGATAACAATCTCAGGCCTCAAGCCTCTTACCTTAAGTCTCACATACGAAGAATGGAATCTGTCCGCTTAGACAAATGGCTCTGGGGCACGCGCGTGTATAAAACACGCAGCGATGCCGCCGAAGCCTGTCGCGGTTCCGCGATTCGGCACAACGGCACCATTGCCAAGCCCTCGGCAAAAATTCGGGCTGGCGACACCATTATCGCACGCACAAAAGCACTCACCCGAACCCTATACGTCGTCGGGCTCACCGAAAAACGTGTCGGCGCCGCATTGCTACCCGACTACTTCGAAGATCAAACACCCGAATCCGAATATACAGCAGCCCGCGAAAAGCGTGAGAACGCCAAAGTCTTCAGCCACAAAGGCGCAGGTCGCCCAACCAAAAAAGACCGCCGCGACATCGAGCGACTGCTCGGCGATACATAAAAAAGAATGGATCTAGCTTTATTGATGGAGGGTAACGCTCCGTCGTTGCCACCGACCACCAACCAGCTTGCCATTTTATACGCATAGAAATGACAGAGCATTTCCCTCCAGCATTTGTTAAGGCACAGCTTTCACTATAACTATAACTATAACTATCACTCTTCACTAACCGTGTCCTACGAAGAAATCCCATACACCGTCGAAGACCGCAAACTACCGCCCGAGGTTGCAGCCTTCATTAACGAAGCCGACCGACGCTGCGACGACTTCTACGAACAGCAGCTCAACAAGCGCTATCCCCGCTACGTGCCGAGCGAACCCGCGCAAGTTTACGCTGCGCTACGCCACGTCACTGAGCAAGGTCTGCCCCTCGGTGAGACCTTCATCGAATGGGGCAGCGGCTTCGGTGTAGGCACTGGATTCGCCGTGTTGCTTGGCTACGAAGCACACGGCATCGAGATTGAAGAAACGCTCGTCGAAAAAGCTGAATCCCTGCTCGCCGACCAAGGCCTCGACGCAAAGTTCCTGCCCGCCAGCTACATCCCCGACGGCTTCATCAGCTACGATGCGCTAAGCGGACACGACATCGTGCGCGACGATAGCTTCGGCCATAGCATCGAGGGCAATCCACGCTACGAAGGCATGGATATTGACATTGAAGAAGTGGATCTATTCTTCGTCTACCCATGGCCAGGTGAGCAAGAAATGATGCTCAAACTGTTCGACGCCGTTGCAGGCGAGGGCGCGATCCTAGTCGCCTACTTCGGTGACCGCGACATCTGCCTGTACCGCAAGCTCGAAGACGAGGGTTATTAAATCCTGAACTAACGTCGCCCCGCGCGAGGTGGCTTACGGCTATACTTCTCACCTTTAGAGTTCAGCTCGCGGCGGGTGCGACGACTCACGGTGAGTTCGCGTTTTTTCTTACGCTGGCTGAGTTTCTCCAGTTCAAAATCGAGTTTCAGGTAATTAACAAAGCGCTCACGACTCAAGGCGCCCGCTTCGATCGCCGCCTGAATCGCACAGCCCAAATCCGAGCGATGCTTACAATCGTGAAATTTACATTGAGTGGCGACCTCGTCGAAATCGCGAAAACTTGCCTTCAACGTTTTGGCATCGGTCCAGACCTGCACCTCGCGAATCCCAGGGTTATCAATCAGCATACCACCTGCCTTCAGTGGCAACAACTCACGCGCCGTCGTCGTATGCGTCCCCTTGCCTGTCACGCCGTTCACCTCACCCGTCCAGAGCCAATCTTGACCGATCAATTGATTGATCAGCGAAGACTTACCCACACCACTGGAGCCAATCAACGCGATCGTCACCCCCGGCTCCAAATAACTCCGAATCGCATCGACTCCCGAACTTTCGATTGCAGACGTCAGAATCACCTCAACATCTGGGCTCAGTGCCTCCAATGCCTCTTTCGCCATCTGATTGATCTCATCGGGATACAGATCGCTCTTATTTAACAACACTACCGAACGTGCACCACTACGTAACATCACCGTGAAATAGCGCTCCATTCGGCGTAAATTGAAATCCTGACCAGCGTCCGTCACGACAAAGACGACATTCACATTGGCAGCCATTACCTGCTCTTCAGTACCCTTGCCCGGAGCTTTACGTGAGAGACAAGTCTGCCGCTCCATGCGCGCACGAATCAAGCCCTCGTATTCATTGCCCTCGGCACCCATTTCCAGTGCGACCCAATCACCAACTGCAGGCAATTCCGCATCCGTCTGCGCCTCGTGGTAGACCGCGCCACCTAAAGCCACCTCCATCTCAGTACCATCATCAAGCACCGCACCATACGAGATCTTGTTGTCCCGAATCAGACGCGCAGGCACCCAGCCTTTGTCTCGGCAATCTGCAAATTCCGCTTCAAAGCGGTCGTTCCATCCTAGGTCATTCAGTGTCATGTGCGGCCGACTCTAGCGACAACACAGCAAGTGTTAACCACAAAAATCACAGAAAATACAAAACCCTAAACCCAGCGAGTTGAACTGAGTAACTCCCAAACATTAGCAGCGATCTAAGCCCTCAAACTCCGCATACAATGCCTTCCACTCCGCATCCAAGCTGGTATTGCAGACTGGTTGCACCGCACGATTATACCAATACTCCGCTTTAACTTCATCGCCTTCGACTCGATGCAGATAGGCATGCACCCACGCCGCCTCGGCAGTTACCATGCCTTTAACCATCTCGTGCGCCTTCGCCCAGTCACCACTCTGCTCAGCCTCCAAGGCTCTTAGATAAATATTTTTCTCCTGCATCTCACTTTGAGATGTCAAGACCTCGCTCGATAGCAAACCCGAAAACAACGATTAGATTCCAAAGATACTCCGCATCAGCGACCAGATATTGGGTGGCGGCGGAGGTGGTGGCGATGAACCATAGCCACTCTCGCTATCTTCACTCTCGCTACTGTCACTCTCACTCCCCTCAGCAGCACTAGTGCTCGGCTCAAAGCTCAGCTTTAGCCGATAATTAGTAATCGACGGGCGTTGCTGCACGGCTGCCTCAACGGTTTGCGTCAACTGCTCCAAGTAATCCTGCCCAGTGGACTCGAGCAGGATCGGCCCGAAATAATAGCTCAGACTCTCGTGCTTATAGATCACATACCACCCGCTATATAAATCAGCGGTCCCTGCCTTTATCTGCCCAGGGAAACGCTGATCAAACCGAGCCTTCGACAAAAATCCTGTATACGAAATCGCAGACTCTTCGATCACGCGAATCTCTGATACACTCTGCGCAACGCCATTAGCAGAACCAATCAATAAGACCAATATCAGCCAGCCGAGAGCCCTCAATTGCTTCGTATTATATCTGGGGTTTGAAATTTCCATATTTACAGACCTGAAGGTAAATCCGAACCATAGTCGCCACTGCCAGCTTCCACCCCAGGCGTGGAAGCACCCGCACCTGATCCAGCGTTTGGCGTGCTTGTATTAGGCGGCACAGAGCCACTGGACGAAGCCGGCGGCTGCGGTACAGTCGCACTTTTGGACTCATACACTTTGACCGTGCTGCTCGGTCCACCAGTCGCTCCAAAACCAAAATCTTCGAAACTGCGCTCATTCGGTGCGCCACCGCCCCCTGAACCGCCAGTGCCAGTCATTTCTTCGCTTGGCACACCTGAGCCTCCTCCACTGCCACCGTCGGCAACACCATCAACCGATGTTACGCCACCACTGCCGACGCCTGGCGTGGTCGCCCCTGACTTAGAACTCGTAGTTTCAACAGATTCACCACCAACAACTTCCCCGACACGACTAAAATCGCGTCCAGCGGTCGGCGTCGTCGATGTTTCGTCAGTGCCTGAAACTGCATTTTGCGCTGCCGCTGGAGCAGTGCCGGAATCTGCGGACTCGCCCGTTTTAGAACTTTCGGCTCCTACCGGCTCTCCGCCGGTAACACCTTCTATTTGACTGAAGTCACGCGCCTCCGATGCTTCCGATGCCTCCGCTTCAGAGCCACCGTCGGCACTCTGTTCGGCTCCACCACTCGCCCCCTCGCTACCACCAGTATCTGCAGATTCTGCAGATTCTGACGGTGGCGGCGCGACCCGTCCGTCAAACAGATCGGGATCCGGCCAGGCGTTAAGGGTAAGCACGGAAAACAGCAGCATTCCGAACGGGAACACGGCCTGTGCCACTAATTGAGAACAACGACTCATTGTTTTTCGGTGCAGATCACTTCAAGTTTAACAGGGTTTCGAGCATCTACCTTCAATTCGACTTCGACCGTCCGATAGCCCTTTCGCTTGCCAGTATATTTATAGACATCCGGATACAACTTTAGCTCCTTTTCCTTAAAGCGGTCCGGAGCAAACACCCCGATCAAACTGACATAGGTCTTCTTATCGGAAACGATATGCACACTGACTTCCTTGCTTTGCATTGCCAACTCAGAGCGAATACGCGACTCTTTCTGAACCTGACTCGGGGGCACAGTGCTGGGGCGACTCGCCATCGCATCATTAAAAAACTTCGCTGCGAGCGGGAAGCGCCCTTCCTTTAAATACTTCGCCGCTGAAGTCACGTTCTGACTATAACGAATATTTGCTAAGTAGAGACTGGAGGCCTTCTCAAGGCCGGTGCGCGCCTCCTTGGAGTCGGGAGCAATATCGACCGCTGCTCGATACAACTTCCTAGCGGCATCATAACTCCCATTCTTCAAGGCATTGAAACCGGTCTCCAACAGCACCTCCAAGCGAGCTGCCAGTTCTTTCGCCTTGAGCTGATTGAGCCGTTCGGTCAATTCTGGGCTTGGGCGCATCGCATTCGCAGCTTCCAGTGCGGCAATCGCGGCAGGTAAATCGCCCTCGGCCTCCGCGGACGTGGCGAGCTTGAGGGCTGCCTTAAATTTACGTTCTAAAATACGTGCTTCCATTCGTTTTCGCTCCTTGAGCAAAAATGGATTGTTGCGATTTTGAGTGAGTAACTCAGTCAGCTGAGCCAACGCCGCATCGAGTTCACCTACGTCTTCGAGCGCTTTGATTGCTTGCACCTCCGCTGAAATTCCCTTCAACGCACTCACCATGGCAAGCCCATTACTGGCCGCCACATTCGCCGAATCGAATTGAAGCACCTGCTCAAATGCGGATCGAGCTGCGACTAGGTCCAACTCGCCCAATGCGGCATTTGCTGCTTCCAGCATCCCTCCGACTTGTTGAATCGAACGGCCTTCAAGATCACCTAGAATCGCACTCGTCATTTCAAAGCCATCGACACTCTTTTTATAATTGCCCGCATTCAGATCACGCAGCCCCTGATTGTAAGTCTCCACCGCTTCACGATAAGTATTTTCAAAAGCAGTCTTCAAATATTCGAAGCGCTTGAGTTCCGCATAAGTCAATTCATTCAGCGAACGGGCCATCTCGGCCAATTTTATAGCGTCGAGCTGTGCATCCGCCGCGGCCACCACACCGCTATAGTATTGCTCAGCTTTTCCGAGTTCCCCTGCCGCAAGCGCGTCATCCGCCTGTTCGATATTTTTGCTTAGCTCCGCCATAAAATCGAGCGACACATCGCCCTTTCGCAGTGCGGCTGCCAGGTCTTCGCTCAGCAACTTCTCAGCGCGCTCCGCGAGTTGACGTAGATCAAAGTCCACTGGATCGCTAGTTTTATCACTGTTAACAATAGAAATTCTCGACCCATTTCCCGCCGTGGAATCACCTCTTTTAGAGAGCATCAGCACGATGACCGGCAGGATCATCAGGACGATTAAAACGATGGCGACAAAGATGACTGGCTTCTTGTTTTGGGTCATAAAAAATAATTAACGTATAACTAATATTTACTACAACAGCCCAAGTGGGAAATTGCGACGCGAAAAAAATGACTTTCCAGCAAATCTGGCGTCTCTTCGTGCTTGCATGAGAGTGCAAAAAATCCACCCTTTCGACCAATTTATGCCAAAACGCACCGACATTCAGACAATTCTTATCATTGGTTCCGGCCCGATCGTCATCGGCCAAGCCTGTGAATTCGACTATTCAGGCACTCAAGCCTGTAAAGCGCTGCGCGAAGAAGGCTACAAAGTCGTCCTCGTCAACAGCAACCCAGCGACCATCATGACGGACCCGGAGTTCGCTGATGTTACTTACATCGAGCCACTTACGGTGGATGCGCTAGAGAAGATTATCGATAAGGAGCGTCCCGACGCCCTGCTGCCGACGCTCGGTGGCCAAACAGGGCTGAACCTCTCGATGGATCTGCATGATGCAGGCATCCTTAAGAAGTATGGCGTCGAAATGATCGGCGCGAAGCCAGAAGCCATCATTAAAGGCGAAGCGCGTGACATCTTCAAGCAGGCCATGATCAAGATCGGCCTCGACGTCGCCCAGTCGGAAACGGTCCACACACTGGCCGAAGCAATCGAAGCGATCGACAGAACGATCGGCGATTTCCCGATTATTATTCGCCCCAGCTTCACGCTTGGTGGTTCCGGTGGCGGCATCGCTTACAACCGTGAAGAATACGAGAAGATGGTGCAAAACGGCCTCGATCTCTCTCCCACCACCGAAGTGCTCGTCGAAGAGTGCCTACTCGGCTGGAAGGAATACGAGATGGAAATCATGCGCGACCACAAGGATCAGTGCGTGGTGATCTGCTCGATCGAAAACTTTGACCCAATGGGCGTCCACACGGGCGACTCCATTACAGTCGCTCCGGCAATGACGCTAACTGATAAAGAGTATCAGCTCATGCGTGACGCATCTTTCGCATGTATCCGCGAAGTCGGCGTCGAGACTGGTGGTTCGAACATTCAGTTCTCCGTCAACCCGGCCAATGGTCGCATGGTAGTGATCGAGATGAACCCACGCGTCTCTCGCTCCTCCGCACTCGCATCGAAAGCAACAGGCTTCCCGATCGCTAAGATCGCCGCGAAACTCGCAGTCGGTTACAGCCTGGATGAACTTAATAACGACATCACCCAGAAGACGCCGGCCAGCTTTGAGCCGACGATCGACTACGTGGTGACTAAGATCCCGCGTTTCACCTTCGAGAAATTCCCAGGCGCGGACACGACTTTAACTTCTGCAATGAAGTCTGTCGGCGAAGCCATGGCAATCGGCCGCACCTTTAAGGAATCTTTTCAAAAAGCATTACGCTCCCTCGAAATCGGAGCCAAAGGCTTTGTTGGCCCAGCTAAATTCGCCGAAAAGATCACCGATATGCAGGCAGTCCGCCAAGGCATCTCGATCCCGACTTGCGAACGCGTGTTCTGGCTGCGCCACGCATTCCTCAACGGCATGACGGACGAAGAAATCTTCGACACCTGCGCACTCGACCCTTGGTTCATCGCCCAACTCCGTGAACTCGTTGAGATCGAAGGCGACCTACGTCAAAGCAGTCTCGCTAAGCTCGATGCTGAATTGATGAAGACTTCTAAGGAAGCCGGCTTCAGCGATGCATTGATTGCAGACTTGGTCAACTCCAACCGTGCAGCCGTGCGCAAACGCCGCGAAAAGCTCGGCGTGCTGACAAACTTTCGCCTGGTTGATACTTGCGCGGCTGAGTTCGAAGCGTTCACACCTTATTACTATTCCTCTTACGGTTCCGAAAACGAAATCGTCAAGAGCGACAAGAATAAGATCATGATTCTCGGTGGTGGCCCGAATCGTATCGGTCAAGGCATCGAGTTTGACTACTGCTGTGTGCACGCCTCTTTCGCGCTACGTGAGGCCGGCTACGAAACTATCATGGTCAACTCGAACCCGGAAACCGTTTCGACTGACTACGACACCTCCGACAAGCTTTTCTTCGAACCACTCACACTCGAAGATGTTCTCGAAATTTATACACAGTCGGGCTGCGACGGTGTGATCGTCCAATTCGGCGGCCAAACACCACTCAACCTCGCAACCGAGCTCGAAGCACACGGCGTGAACATCATTGGCACCTCTCCTTCGATGATCGACGCAGCGGAAGACCGTAAGCTGTTTCGCGACATCCTCGACCGCGTCGGCCTCAAGCAACCAAAGAACCGTATCGCCAATTCTTTAGAAGAAGCCTACGAACTCGCCGGTGAGATTGGCTTCCCGATCCTGCTCCGCCCTTCCTTTGTTCTTGGCGGACGAGGCATGTTCATCGTCTATGACATGGACGAAATGAAGAAGATCGTTCGCGAAGTGTTCGACGTCGCACCTGGCACTCCTGTGCTACTCGACAAGTTCCTCGAAGATGCTTACGAGCTCGACGTGGACTGTATTTCCGACGGTGAAACAACAGTAATCGGCGGCATGCTGCAACACGTTGAATTCGCAGGCGTGCACTCCGGTGATGCGACCATGGTCATGCCACCACACACGCTCTCAGCTGAGATCCTCGATACCGTTCGCCAAGCCACCTACGCCCTAGCGAAGGAACTGCAAGTGGTCGGCCTAATGAACGTGCAGTACGCGATCAAGGACGACGAGCTGTACATCATTGAAGTCAATCCACGTGCCTCCCGCACTGTGCCCTTCGTCTCCAAGGCAATTGGCGTGCCTTTGGCAAAACTCGCAGCGCGCATCATGGCGGGTGAAAAGCTAGTGGACCTCGGCTTCACCGAGGAAATCATTCCTCCTTACTGGGCGGTCAAGGAATCCGTGTTCCCATTCAACCGCTTCCCTGGCGCTCCCATTATGCTGAGCCCAGAAATGCGTTCGACCGGTGAGGTCATGGGCCTCGACAAGGATCTCGGCGTTGCCTTCGCAAAGTCGCAAATGGCGGCAAAGCCAGCACTGCCGGATTCGGGCGACGTCTTTATCAGCGTCAAGGACTACGATAAGGAACGCGCAGTCGAAATCGCACGTGGCTTGAGTGAGCTCGGCTTCGGCATCATCGCCACAGCAGGCACAGGCAAACTATTCAAAGCCAATGGCATCGCAGTGAAACACGTGTGTCGCTTGAGCGAAGGTCGCCCCAACGTGATCGATTTGATCAAAAACAACAAAGTCTGCCTGATCATCAACACGCCACAAGGCACCGTGCCTCGCCAAAACGAGAACATGATTCGCACCGAAGCGGTGAAGCATAACATTTGCATCATGACAACACTCTCGGCAGCCTCCGCAGCAATCGAGGGTATCAAATCGCTGCGCGAAAAGGGCTACGAGGTACGTTCGATTCAGTCTTACAGCCAAGAAGCCAATCCACGCTAACTTCGCCGTGGCTCTCTACTCTACTCTGACTCATTATCCGGATCTCAACAGATACAGGAGAGAGTAAGAGTAGGATTATGATCAAGATTAGGAGAACGAATTAAACTTCCACCAATGAAAGCCTCAACGATTATCGCACTGCTCTACGGACCGGACCAACCGGGCCTCGTTTCGCGTGTGTCGAGTTGGATCTTTTTGCGCGGTAGCAATATTTACCACGCGGATCAGCACAAGGATCATGAAGCGAATATCTTCTTTCAGCGTGTCGAATGGACGCCATCAGGGCAAATCGACGAAGAGGCGACAGCCTTTGAGAAATTCGCCTATGAAGATCTCGGCATGACGGTCAAAGTCGCGAAATCGACGGATCGCCCCAAAGTCGCCCTGTTCGTGTCAAAGGTTGATCACTGCTTCCACGACACGATTCTGCGCTTTCGCGCTGGCGAAATGGCAGGCGAACTGGCATGCATCATCTCCAACCACGACGCACTCAAAGCGGACGCCGAAATTTACGGAATTCCGTTTTATCACGTGCCCGTGAGCAAAGAGACGAAGGCCGATGCAGAGGCCAAGCAGATCGAAATCGTGCACGCGCACGATGCTAGCCTCGTCGTGATGGCTCGCTACATGCAGGTACTCTCCGATGACTTCCTGAACAAGGCAGGCTGCCCGGTGATTAACATTCACCACTCTTTCCTGCCTGCATTTGCTGGCGGCAAGCCGTATCATCAAGCGCACAGACGCGGAGTGAAAGTGATCGGAGCGACCGCACACTACGCCACCGCAGATCTTGACGAAGGCCCAATCATCCACCAAGACGTTACTCGCATCAATCACCGCAACTCAGTGCCTGATCTGGTTCGCAAAGGAAAAGACCTCGAAAAATCCGTCTTTGCCCAAGCGATTCGCCTTCATTTAGACAACCGTATTTTAGTTTACCTCAACAAAACAGTCATTTTCGACTAAGCGACTACAGTAAGTTAAATAGTTTTAAGTCCTACAGTTCCCAGTTTTTCACTCTTACTTCCACTCTCACTTCCACTCGCCGAAGGCGTCACTTTGTTATGAATCACCCATCAAAAAAGAAACATAAAAACCCTCTCATGCCAGAAGACGACGTCATCGACGAACGTCACCTCATCGACCTCGAAGAGTCTGCCGATATCTCTTTCGAAGACCGCGTCAGCATCTACTGGATGGAGAACAAGGGCTTCCTAATTGGCTGCATCGCTGTGCTGCTAGTGGTTGTCGCTGGTTACCAAAGCTTGCGCATCTTTAAGAGCCACTCAGAAATAGCACTCCAAGCCGAATACGCTGAAGCCAACGCAAGCGAAGGACTCGTAGACTTCGCCAAAGCCAATAGCAACAAAGCACTTGGTGGATTTGCCGCACTCAGTACCGCTGACACCGCTTACACAGCTGAAGACTTCGAGAAAGCCCTCGAATTCTACAATATGGCCGCCGCCGCACTTGCACAGCCGACCCTCGCGGGGCGCGCTCAGCTCGGGCAAGCGTTTGCACTCTACCAAACCGGCAGCACCGACGAAGGCCTCGCCAAGCTCAATGCCATTACTGCTGACAGCAGCCTTGCCGAAGCCGCACGCGCCGAAGCCGCTTACCATCTCGCAGTCGAAGCCGACACCGCGGGTCGCAGCGCAGAATTTGAAAGCTTCGCCGCACAAATCAACGACTCGCCACTGGCTGGTCAATGGCAACAACGCCTCAGCTACTACCAGCAACAAGTGAAGTAGTCAGTCGCTCGATAAACCGACTTTTCCAAACGCACAGGCATACACGCCTGTGCGTTTTTAATGTCAATAGACACCATCCCAAGCTCAAATTAAGGCAGCACTGGCAAGACTTATCTAGTACTCATCCATTTACTGATCATTAAGCAGTCTTATTGAGGAAGCATTGACAGTTCTGTTGCAGAGTACACAACAACTACGGCGCTGTCCAATTATCCGCTTAGTCTGATTAAACGGAGGCAGAGCAATTCATCTCATCTAGAAATATACCGCTTTATTATGAGCACAATCATCACAGACATCCGCGCCCGCGAAATTATTGATTCACGTGGCAATCCTACTGTAGAAGTCGACGTCGAGCTCGAGTCCGGCATCGTCGGCCGTGCAGCCGTCCCATCTGGTGCAAGCACTGGCGAGCACGAAGCTGTAGAGCTTCGTGACGGCGACAAAGCTCGCTACCTCGGCAAGGGCGTCCTCAAAGCAGTTGATAACGTTGATAATGTCATCGCTCCCGAACTGATCGGTTTCGATGCTTGTGACCAGCTCACAATCGACAAGGTCATGCTTGAGCTCGACGGCACTGCCAACAAGGCAAAGCTCGGCGCGAATGCAATGCTCGGTGTCTCCCTTGCAGTTGCACACGCAGCAGCAGACGCACTTGGTCTTCCTCTTTACAAATACATCGGTGGACCAAACGCAAAGGTCCTTCCAGTGCCAATGATGAACGTCATCAACGGTGGTTCACACTCTGACGCGCCTATCGCGTTCCAAGAGTTCATGATCCGCCCAGTTGGTGCAGCGACATTCAGCGAAGCAGTCCGCATGGGCGCTGAGTGCTTCCACAGCCTGAAGAAGGTTCTCCACGATCGTGGCCTCAGCACAGCTGTTGGTGACGAAGGTGGTTTCGCTCCTAAGTTTGAAAGCACAGAAGATGCACTCGACACATTGACCAAGGCAGTTGAAGCAGCTGGCTACGAAGTGGGTATTGGTAAAGACATCACATTCGCACTCGACTGTGCTGCCTCTGAGTTCTTCGAAAACGGCGTCTACGACTACTCTAAGTTCGAAGGCGAAGGCGGCGCAAAGCGCAACTCCGCAGAGCAAGCAGCCTACCTGCAAGAGCTCTCTGAGAAATATCCAATCGACTCGATCGAAGACGGTTGCGACGAAAACGACTGGGACGGCTGGAAAGCTCTTACAGACGCGATCGGCGACAAAGTGCAGCTCGTCGGCGACGATCTTTTCGTCACCAACGTTAAGTTCCTGCAAAAGGGTATCGATCTCGGCGTAGCCAACTCGATCCTCATTAAGGTCAACCAAATCGGCACACTCACCGAAACACTCGAAGCAATCGAGCTCGGCAAGGCAAACGGCTACAACTCAGTTATCTCTCACCGTTCCGGCGAAACAGAAGACGTCACCATCGCGGATATCGCGGTTGCGACAAACGCTGGACAGATCAAGACAGGTTCCATGAGCCGCTCTGATCGTATCGCAAAATACAACCAACTCCTTCGCATCGAGGAAGAGCTTGGTGAAAACGCGGTTTACGCCGGCACACTGTAAGCGACCCTTACATCGAATTACTACAAAGCCCGACGGTTATCCGTCGGGCTTTTTTAATGTCCATCGTCGATTAGTGGCTAAAGGAGTAAAGGCGACTCGCTAACACTCCGATCGCGGTCAATTGGTCAAAAAAGCCAAAAAAAAGCGACCCGTTACGTCTGAGATGCAACGATCGCCAACCACAAATTGCTCGCTTCAATTTGCTAAATACCTAGTTGTTGCTGATCATTCTTACAAACCATGACCTTAAAAGAAAAACAAGACTCACTCGTCGAAGAGATCACCTTGATTCCCGACGCCTACGAACGCCTGGGCTATATCGTTGACCGCGGCAAAAAGGCTAAAGGACTAACCGAAGACCTGCGCATTGATAGTTTCAAAATCGAAGGCTGCATGTCACAGCTCTGGGTCGTGCCATCATTTAAGGATGGCTTGTGCTCGTTTCGCTCTGAGTCTGACTCAGCAATTGTTAAAGGAATTGCCGAACTACTGTGCAACTTCTACAGCGATGCGCAGCCCAAAGAAATCATTGCCGCCGATGCTGAATTCCTTGGCGAAGTTGGTATCACACAGCACCTTTCCCCAAATCGACGCAATGGTTTGAGCCGTATCGTCGAGTCGATCCAACGATTCGCCAAATCCTGCCTAGCAGACTCGTAATCACACAGCAGCGACACTCTCGTTGGCTTCTCCATCGCCACTGCACAAATGAACGCAAGGAGTCAGCAGTCAGTTTCTAAATTCTATTCCTTCGTACGCTCAACTCTCAACTATCCCATTTTAAGTCTCAGCAATGGCCGCCCCACTCTATGACGCACACAACCACATGGCTGATCCAGCCCTGAGGGCGCATCGAGCCACGATCGATCCTTGCTTACGCAAGATCGACCTGAAGTATGCCGTCGTCAACGGCACCTCTCCCAACGATTGGCCGGCGGTTCTGGAACTCGCAAAATCAGAGCCACACATGATTCCCGCCATTGGCATGCACCCGTGGAAAGTGAACGATGCACCCACTGGTTGGCAGGCACAATTCCTGGAAGCGCTGGATAGCGGCGTGCGAGTTATCGGCGAGGTAGGCCTAGATCAATGGATCGAAGGCTACGACCTTGAGCGACAACAGGCCGCTTTTCGCTGGCAACTCGGCCAAGCCACCCAACGCAACCTGCCAGTCTCGATCCACTGCCTTAAAGCGATTGGCCCGCTGATGGAGACACTACGCAGTGAACCACTGCCCATGCGCGGCTTTCATCTGCATGCCTACAACGGCTCCGTTGAACTCATCCCTGAGCTAGTCGAACTCGGCGCGTATTTCTCCTTCAATGCCGGACAACTCAACGCGAGAAAGGCAAAAGCGCCTGAACGCATGTGCGCCGTGCCAGCAGATCGCCTACTTATCGAAACTGATGCGCCCGACATGCTGCCAGTAATGGGACTGCGAAGCTTCGAACTCCCACAATCCGACAGCGGCCACGCACTCACACACCCGGCCACCCTAATTGATGGCTATACCGCCATTGCACATCTTCGCGCCTCACCGTTCGAATCCCTAAGACAACAAGTCGCCAGCAATTTCGAACACTATTTCCTTAGTTAGACCCGCCTGATACACCATGCAAGATCTTCAGCTTCAACCCGCCCCGAACGTCACTCGCCGCCAGTTACTGATGCGCGGACTACGCTGCCAGTGCCCCAACTGCGGCCAGGCTAAGCTATTCGAAACCCGCCTACACATTCATCGTTATTGTCCAAAGTGCGGCATGCGCATCGAGCGCAGCGACGGTTACTATCTCGGCCCAGCTTGTATCAATTACGGAATCGCGGTCTTTACCTTTGTGCTACCGATCCTACTGCTGGGCTTCATTGGTTTCATTGCCATCAAGCTCGCCTTGGTAATTGCCCTCACTGGGGCTCTAATACTGCCAGTGCTGCTCTACCGCTTCAGCTGGAGCTGCTGGTTGATGATTTACTACATCTGCCTAGCTCAAGAGCTCCATGCCAACCGGCCAGAAGACTGCGACGATCTGTCCTTCGAAGAGGAACTGCGCACTCGCCCAAAGGATTAAGCAGAGACAAACGCTACTCTTCAATCATTCCACGGCGCATTTGCGAATAGCCATTTTTCATCGAGCTATAAGGATCAACCGCGCCGTCCTTCATCTGCGAGTAAGTACGCATTAAAGTCGGACTCTTCACCACAAAATTAGTCACACTATACGCGGTCCGCACTCTAGAGTCGCCAATCACGCTGTAAGGCTCTTTCAAAGGATTGACAGCTCGGTCTCCGACCAACCCAAACAGATCCCGCACATTTGAAGGTCCCAACAGAGGCAGTACCAAATAAGGCCCCTCACCGATCCCCCAGGCCCCAAGCGCTTGCCCAATATCTTCAGATTTAAGCGGCTGCAGACGTTCAAAACGATTCGCGGCAGGAAACACACCGACCACGCCCAAGGTAGTGTTCACTACAAAACGCTCCGTCTCGAGCCATCCGCCTTTCATGCGACCTTGCAAAAGGTTCCCCATCAGACGTACCGGATAGCCTAAGTTCTTAAAAAAGTTCGAGGCACCACGCTCCACGGCGTCAGGAGTGACCTTCTGATAGCCCTCGGCGACATGTTTCGCCACATTCATATAGATGAAGTCATTGAACTTAAAGGTCAGCCGGTTGACTGACTCCAGCGGGTCACGCACCACAGTCGGTTCTTCTTCAAATTCGCCGTACAGTTCTTCCTCTGAGAGGTAGTCATACACGCCCTCTGCCAATCCAGTACTCAGGCTCACGCATAGAGTGAGTGCGAACGCACAATACTGCAGAAATAAGCGTTTATAATATGATCGTTGAGACATCCAATTCCTCCTGTCCTAAAAGTTTTTCTAATTTCTCAATTAATTGTGCGCCATTTCCCTTACGAAAGTGATCATCAAACTGCTGACGGTAATTTGATACGATGCTGATATCCTCAGCCACAATATCATAGATCTGCCAGCCGGTCTTCAACAGGCCTAAACGGTATAATACATTGAAAGTCTTACCACTCGGAAAGCTAATAACGACCGGCACTTCTATACGTTTACTAGTCACATCAATCACAGCGCCACAGTCCAAAATTGGCCGATCTTTGCCTGACATGCCCTCCACAAAACTTTTAACAATTAACTGGTCGATGAGATTGCGAACCTGCACCTGCTCATCAGCCGTCAACAAACTCCAGTTACGCGCCATCGCACGCCGAATAAGCACCTCCAGGTCATACTGATCCTCAACGATTGCTCGAACCGCATCCTGCTGCTGTGCACTGGTATAGTCCTTATAAGCATCCAGATACATAACATCCAGGGTCGCCTCCATGGTCGTTGCCAGCTTCGCCGTCTCATTCGCCTGCACTGGCAGTACTACGAACAGAGCCACACACGCGATCATACTTAGAAAATTCATTCTGGAATGCATAAGTTATTCTTCCCCTGCGTCAATACCACCAAGGGCAAAACGGCTAATTAGACTTTCGATATCCAACGCGGATTCCGTATCAACAACCATATCGCCCGGCTCCAGCGGGAAACCCGATCCGCCCGGTGAAACACTCAAATAGCGGTCACCAATCAGCCCCGCCGTCTTCACTGAGATGATGGTATCATCATCCAGCGTCAGAGCGTTCGGCAGTTCCAGAGTCACGATTGAATAGAAATCATCATCCAATATGATCGATCGGACCGTGCCGACACGTACTCCAGCGATCTCCACACGGCTCCCGGCGTTCACACCGCTAGTGCTGCGGAACCGCGCCTCTAATTCGTAGCTATCACTGCCGAAGAACCGTGCACTACCGACCTGAATGGCCAAATACAGCACGGCTCCAAAGCCAATCAGTACAAAACAACCAACCATAAATTCTATCTTGCGATTATTCATATCTCACATTCTCCACTATTTTTTAGATCCCTGACTACGCCCGTAGTTCGCCTTACTTAAAAAGCCTGAAAGAGCCGATTCTGCATCCGCATCCAACTCCGATGGCTTGCCAAAAAACTTAATTATCCCCTCGTCCAGCCACGCTACGCGATCACTGATTTCAAATACCTCCGGAATATCGTGACTCACCAGCAATGCGGTGAAACCAAAACGTTGGCGATAATCCGCAATCATTTCAAATACGCTAAACTTACGCTCAGGGTCCAAGCCTGTCGTGGGCTCATCAAATAATACCACTTGAGGATTCGTAATCAACGCACGCGCCAGAGCTACCCTCTTTCTCATCCCTCCCGATAACTCGCCGGGATAGCGCTGCGACGACTCGGACAGGCCCAAATGCGCCAACATCGCGTCGACACGCTCGCGTATCTCCGACTTATTCAGCTTCGATGCTTCCAACAATGGCAACGCCACATTCTCCGCCGCCGTCATCGAATCAAACAACGCGTTATTCTGAAACATATAGCTGAAAGTCACCGCATCGCTGCCCTTCGATCCACGACGACTGTGCTCGATCGGTTGACCATCCAACTCGATATCACCGCCATCAAGTGTCAGTAAATTCGCGATACATTTTAATAACACCGACTTGCCGATACCACTCTTACCAATAATCGTCGTCACCGAAGAACGCGCGACATCGAGGTTCACGCCATCGAGCACCTTGTTGTCGCCAAAATGCTTCTTCAGCCCGCGGATTTTGAGAAAAACGTCGTCCATTATAGAAGAAAGGAAGTGATCAAATAATCGGTCGCGAGTACCATGACGCTCGACCAAACGACTGCCCGCGTTGCTGATTCACTCACACCACGCACACCTGGAAATGACGCTTTGCGATGCGTATTAAAACCGCGATAGGTGCAAATTGCCATCGTCACAACACCAAACACCACTGCCTTGACAAAACCGCCGAGCACATCTGCCCAACTAACACTCTCAAACACGCGGTGCCAATAAACACCGCCATCTACATGTAACAACAGGCTGCCAGTGACATAGCCGCCAAAGATACCAATCAAATCAAAAACCGCAGTCAGCATCGGGAAACAAAATAGAGCCGCCAACAAACGCGGCCCCACTAAATACCCGCGAGGATCAATGCTCATCGTCTGCAATGCATCGATTTGCTCATCATTACGTTGGATGCCGAGTTCAGAGGCCATCGCCGAACCCGCCTGCCCGACCACCATCAACGCCGTCAACACCGGCCCCAGCTCACGAATCAGCGAAAGCGCCACCGCAGTGCCCAAGGCCGATTCGCCGCCAAACTTCACCAACGTGTAGTAGAGCTGTAGCCCCATCACCAATCCAGTAAACAAACCAACTATCGCGACGATCGGCAAACAACGTACCCCGATCTCATGCGTCGCAAGGATCAATTTTGCCGCACGGTGCCGTTGATTAAAGAAGCCGCGCACAGCACCTGCCCCAAATATAGTGATCTCCCCAAGCTCATGAACTACGGTCAACGCCGAGCGGCCAAATGTGCGAATCATGGGTAAATAAAGTGAGGGTATAAATCGATCAACGTAAGTCGTTTATGACATACTTATTGTCGATCAGTGAAGCGAAAAAAACGACATTTCAGCGATCGATAAAAAAACGCCTTCCGAGGAAGGCGTTTTTGAATATAAAATAAAGCCGAATTACTTCTTATCGAGCCAACGGGTGATTTTAATAATCGTCCACTCTTCTTCATTACCGCCGATCTTAGTCGCCGCAGTCGCACCTGGCTCTTTACCAAGCAATTGCTGGGCAAGTGGCGTCTTGTAGGAGAGAACGTCGTTCTTAGGATCACTATCCCAAGCGCCTAGAATCGCGTAACGATACTTCTTGCCAGTGGAGCCTTGCTTCAAATCAACGATGCTACCAATACCCACATTTTCTGTAGTGGCTTCAGTAAAGTCGGTGATACGTGCACGGGAGAGATCGACCTCCAACTCATTCTTGCGAGAGAGCAGGATGTCTTGATCCTGACGAGCCATCTTGTACTCGGAATTTTCCTTCAAATCACCATGCTCACGTGCAGTGACGATCGCTTGCTTATTTTCAGGAATCTTGCTGGCAATCAGGTCTTCGTATTCAGCCTTTGAAGTATTGAAGCTCTCTTGCGAGACGATCAGTGCATTATCCTCGGAGGAATCAGCAGACTCACCAGCAAGCAGGCTCTGCACTGTTGGGAACTTCTTAATGAAACGAGCAAGCAATGACTTCTTGGTGAGTTCCTCGAAGCCCTGATTGAGCAACAGTGTTTGCGCAAGATCGCTAGCCGTCTCGACATTTGCATCTGCAAGCAAATCAGGAATCAAATCGATATCATCACTGAGCAAATCACCTAACGGGATACGACGTGTGCTTGCATTTTGCAGCGATTCGTAGTCGATCGCGTAAAACATAGCAGCAAGAAGACGCGGCGTAACTAACGGATTGATTATTGAGTAGTACTTCTTTGAATTGCGATTTTTAACAACCCACAACAGCAGTGGTCCTTTAATCGTTTGCTCGCTGAGCCAACGGTCAAGGCAATAGCTAATACGCCCCTGTTGCTCTTGCTCTAACAGAAAGTTGATACACTCACTAGTGAACTTACCGCTCGAGTTGCGCAGCAGGTCTTCGACCATTTGCTGCCACTTATCAGGGTAAGTACGGCGAATCAGATCGAGATAGCGCTTAAAATAAAGCGCTGGCAACTCAGCAGCCAGTTCGGAGTAATCACTCGTCGCATCTAAAATCGACGCTGAGGACGGATCTAAGCCTTCAACATCCTCGTGAAGATCGCGTGCCAAATTGTTACGTACCCACACGCCATGTAGACGGTTGGCTTGGCTAAGACTCTTTGCATTCTTAATCGCGTCAGTCAGCTCTTCTAGAATCTTCGGCATCTCTTCGCGAACGACCGAAATATTTTCAGACAGTGCATACAGCTTCTCACCGAGGAGAATCTTCTGCTTGGAATTCTTGGTGGCGTGGAACTGCTCAAGGATCTCTTGCTCTGGCTTGACCGGCTCGTCGCGGAAAATATATGGATCCGACTTTTTAATCGGCACACCAATACGAGGATCCTTGACTAACACCTTCTTAGTCGCAGTCCACCACTTCTTGTATTTGATCGGCCCAATCACCCGTGACAACACACGCTCGATCTCTGCAGTAGTCATCGCCTGACCGTCTGCTGCGGCAATGATTTCGCACATAAGGTCGCCTGGTTGCTTCTTGATCATTTCATCGATCACATCTGCTTCGATGCGAGATCGAACTAAGATATCGTTTGGCTTGAGCACGTCCAACTTGTCCACACAAAATGCGGGCGCCATGGCGTGGCCTTGCTTACCTTCTTCAAAATCGATAATAATCTTCGCCTCGACGGCGTCGTAATCAACGATTTTGCCGAAGCCCCAGCTGCGGTGCAGGCAATAATTACCTGTAGCCATGGCTTCGAGTTTCGCGCGAGCGGAAACAAGTTTTGGATTTCTTTCAATGAGAGCGTCTATGGCCTCTTTGTTCATAATAAATTGCAAATGCTGTTCTTTTTAGGTCGTAAACGTCGAAATATGCACAGTTTATTTGCTAATGAGAAGTATTAAGTTCAACTTATCTATAGCCAACACCAGCGCTTGGGACGGAGCCGTCACTCTTACCGAAGCCTATCTCACTGAAAACCTCAAGGCGAATCAACTCCTAGAGCGCTTACCCGAGGGCTTTTCAGGCGAACGCAGAGCGACCTGCCAGTCCTTATTTCTTGGGGCACTACGGCATGGGCACCGTGTCCAGCACGCGCTCCAGCCGTTTATTCGACAGAAACCACGTGCACTGATCGAGGCGATTTTCCTCGTAGCTGGCTTTGAAATGCTCTCTAGCCCGGTAGAAAAGCACCCTAAAATCGTGCACCATGCCGTCGAGCGTAGTAAAAGTCAGGCCGCACAATCCGAGACTGGCCTGCTCAATGCGGTATTGCGCAAACTCCCCGAAGCGCTCGACGCGACCCACCCAAGCAATCGACCCGACGCGTACTTTAGCACTCCAAAATGGTTATTCAAACGCTGGAATAAAGAATTTGGCCCGCCCACCGCGATTAAACTGATGGAATGGAATCAACGTATCCCAGCCACTTACCTCAAGCTCTACGACACGCCCAGTGGACTACCGAAGGGGCTCGAGACGACACAATGGGATCAATTCTACAAGGTTTCTGCTGCTGCCTCGTGGAAAGAGGACTTGCATCCACTACTTAATAAAGGGAATGCATACGTCAAAGACCCTTCGACTCGACTTGCCCCGGGTCTACTCGCACCTAAAAAAGGCGATAACGTGCTCGATCTGTGTGCCGCTCCAGGTGGCAAAGCTTACGACATCGCCCATCTCATGCAGCTCGAGGGCCACATCGTTGCACTCGACCTACCTGGCAATCGCATCCAACGGCTCAGTGAAAACCTCGAGCACCTCGCGACAACTACACTTAAGTGCACCATCCTCGAAGGCGATTTACTCGAACTCGACGCTGCGGCCTTCGAAGAGCAAGGCCTACCAGTGCAATATGATGCCGTCATGCTCGACGCCCCCTGCTCCAACACGGGTGTAATTCAGCGTCGCACCGACGTCAAATGGCGCCTGCGCGGTAGAGACGTCAGTAATTGCGCCTTCCTACAAAAGCAACTGCTTGCAGCCGCCTCACTGTGCGTCAAACCCGGCGGGCGACTGGTCTACAGTACTTGCAGTATCGAGACAGACGAGAACCAAGAAGTCGTCGATGACTTCCTGGGATCCGCAGCAGGTGAACGATTCTCGCTTAAAGACAGCGCAATCAGCCTGCCGTGGGAAACCGGACACGATGGTGCCGGCGCATTCCTGCTGATTGCTGAAGCGTAAATCGACTTAACTGTTCAACGCGCAGCACACCTTCGCAGAGACACCAACCCCAGGTTACGTTTAGCATCTGCGTCGGCCGGCTAAACGCAGTCGCCCCAGAAGATTAGTGACTCTGACACTGAGACGCAAAAATAGCGCGGGCAAAACCCACGCCATTGTTAAAAAAATTCCCCGATAGCCGAGCGACTATTTCTGCGAGTAGAAGTCGTCGATCTTCTGCGACACGTCGCGGTAGCTGATATCAGCGCCGTAAAGTGCCTTGAACTCAACCATCGCTTTATCCATGTCGCCCTGCTCTTCGTAGCAAGAACCGAGTTCGTACAGCACGTCCTTCTTCTGCTCAGTGATACCCGAAATTTCAGACTTCGCTAAGTTCAGTTGTTCGGCAGCAAGATCAGAGAAGCCCTTCACCTTATAAGCCTTACCGAGAAGAATTAACGCATCAATACGCACCTTCGGGCTACGTTGTGCGAGTTGAAGCTCTTTAATCGCTTTATCTGTTTCGCCTTCAGCATGGTAAAGTTCGCCAAGTTCGTAGCGGTAGCTAAATTCATTCGGGTAGCGCTGAACAATATCTTCAGCCTGAGCGAGACGGAAGACACGTTCATCGTGGCGAAGTGCTTCGAGCGCACTCTGAAGTTCTACGCTCTCTGGATTTGCCTCAAGCTCCTCCTCCTTCGCAGTGATGGCATGCGCCATTTTCTCGCGCTTGAGCGTGCCTTCGAGCCGCTCAAGATTGACGTCCGCGCTACCTGACTCGAGCTGGCGGGCCTTGCCGATCCACTCCAACGCATCATCAAACTCTCCGAGCTTGCGATAGTTGCTGGAAATCTCGCGATAAAAATTGATATTGTCTGGTTGTTCAGCAATTGAGGCCTTGGCATCTACAATCATTGAACGCAACCCATCGTCGCCAGTCTTTGCGCGACCAGCTTGCTCCAACCGCTGCGCTTCTTCTTCGTCCTTAAGCTTATCACGGAAGCTTTCGTCCTCTTCCCATTTGCCCTTATTAATCGACTGCTCGACCGAGGCCTTCTTGATCAACGACTGAATTTCGGCGTCTGCGGGATGCTCGTGATACGCCGCATCCCCGATGCGAATCGCCTCCTCACTTTTACCGACATCAATATAGGCAGACATAAGCGCTTTAATATTTTCCGCATTGGCTGGCTCGATCTTACGAATTTCTTCATAGGCGAAGGCCGTCGTCTCAAGCAATCCCAATGCTTCAGCAGCCGCACCGACCACTTTGTGAGCAGTGACATTCGAAGCATTTGCATTCAACAGCTGCTCTGCTGAAACCAATGCCCCTGCTGGATCCTTTTTGATCTTCGCATTACTGAACATCGAAAATGGGATACTAGTCACTTTTGAGATGAGGCCGCCCAATCCTTTACTCTTCCCGGCAGTGGCGCGTTGTTGCGCTTGGCGAAGAATCTTACGTGCATCCAGACATTCCGGATGACGAGTGAGAATATTAAACATAATATCGACAGCGTAAGAGGGATTCTTATCCACCGCTTTGCGAGCGTTTTCAATCTGCTTTTGAAGGCGGGGATCGAGATCTTTAAGAGCAACTTCTTCCATAATATTAAGGCTATACCGATGCGCGTTCGATCAGGGGCGATTAACGTGCTATAACATCCAAATCGCAACAAGCGGCTTTTTCCAAGTCTTTTAATCCAGCAACCACACGCTTTTCGTCCTTGCCCTCGACCAATAAGCGCAATTTTGGCTCCGTCCCTGAATAACGAATCAGAACACGACCATCCTCACCGAAGTCCTTCTCGATTGCTGCGACCGCAGCGCTGAGCGTTTTCAGTGACGCCAATGGTTTCTTTTCTGCGACAGCAAGATTCAAGGTCGCTTGCGGGAACAAGACTATTTCCTGGCGCAATTCAGACAACGATTTCTTGGTCTTGCACATCAAATCGATCAACTTAATCCCAGCCAGAAGGCCGTCGCCCGTGGTCGCAAAATCCGATAAAATAATATGGCCAGAAGATTCACCGCCGACATTCGAACCGATCTCACGCATCTTCTGCGCGACATTACGATCACCAACGTCAGTCCGTTCAACCTTGCCGCCAGCATCGCGCACCGCATGGTCGAGGCCGAGGTTACTTTGTATAGTTGCAACAAGCGTATCACTTTTGAGTGCCCCCGAGCGCAGCGCATAGACCGCAAATAGACCGAGTAAAATATCACCATCCACCACCGTGCCCGATTCATCGCAAACAACTAAACGATCGGCATCGCCATCATGGGCAATACCTAGCTTCGCTCCGTGCTTGACCACGGCCGCACCCAGCCGCTCAGGATGCTCGCTGCCCACGCCTTGATTAATATTCTCACCATCTGGATTGTCTCCAATCAGGATGAGCTCTGCTCCCCAACGCGCAAACACCGCTGGAGTCGTCTCACTGCCCGCGCCATTGGCAAGATCGAGCACGACCTTCCAGTCCGACAGGCAATTCTGATCCATTAAAGACCGCGCATAGTTAATATAATAAGCGGCACCATCCAATGGGTACGCTTTAGCCATCGGCAAATCAGCTGCTGCCGACGGCTCAGCATCGAGCAATGCTTCGATGCGAGCCTCTTCGGCGTCATCAAATTTACAGCCACGACCGTCGAACAGCTTAATGCCATTGTCTGATGCCGGATTGTGCGACGCCGTCACGGCGATACCAATATCGGCCTGCTGTTCCAGCAATGACTGCGCAATCGATGGCGTGGGCACGATCCCAAGGTCATGCACATAGACGCCATGTTGATTGAGCCCCTGGATCAATGCACCGCTCAGCTCTGGCCCACTTAAGCGCGTATCTCGCCCAATCACTGCATTTAATGGCAGCTCTGGTTTGTACTGCTTCAAATAGCGTCCTAAGGCCGATCCCAAACGATAGGCCACATCCGTATTAATTAAATCCCCGCCTACAGGACCACGGATGCCATCTGTGCCAAAATATTTACCCATAATAAAACTCTTTAGACTTAACCTTTTGTATAAAATTCACGCACACGCTGCAACCACTGCTCGACGGCACCACTTTGCAACGTCTCACGCGCTTGCGCCACTCCTGCTGCTGCATCCGAAGCCGCACCCGCGATCCACAGCGCCACCCCCGCATTGAACAAAACACTGTCTCGCAAACCAGTGGGCACCGCATCAGCAGCGCCACTTAGTAAAGCATGCATCGTGGCTAAATTCTCGGTGACATCGCCACCGTTTAAATCAGAAAACTCACAGGCACTCAGGCCGACATCCGCGGGACTCAAGGTCTTCGGGATCGACGCCAGAGCGCCAAAGCCCGCTACAAAATTCTGCCCTGCACAGCTCAACTCATCCAATGCACTGCCGACTTGAGGCCGACCATGCGCCACGATTCCTGCCGACAATTCGAGCTCACCGAGCGCATCTGCCAACGGTTGCACCCAAGCCTCAGAGAACACCCCCAACAGTTGATGCGCAGGCCGACCAGGATTAATCAACGGCCCCAACAGATTAAAAATCGTGCGCTGCCCCTCTTCCGCCAAGGCACGCCGCACAGGCATGATCTCTTTAAACGCCGGGTGGTATGCTGGCGCAAAAAAGAAACCGAAATTCAACGCATGCAGCGACTCACGCAACAGCTCATGCGGCGCATCAAGGCGAATGCCAAGCGCTTCCATTAGATCCGCACTGCCACACTTCGAAGTAATCGAGCGATTGCCATGCTTGAACACAGGGACGCCCGCCGCAGCCACCACAAACGAAACCGCCGTCGATATATTAAACGTGCCCGAACCATCGCCGCCCGTGCCACACACATCAATCGCACGACTAGCCCACTCGTCCACGCCTGGATCCACTGCATGCTCACGAAAGGCATGCGCAAAAGCCGCTACCTCGGTCGCGGTTTCCCCCTTGTGCGCTAAGGCCAGCAGGCACTCGCGTTTCGAAGTCGCAGACACATCCGAGCGAATCAAAAGTTCGGCAACCACGGTCGCCTGATCGGCCTCAAGGTCGACACCTGCGCTTAGAATATCTGTAAATGGTTTGAGTGCTTGCATAATAAAGGATAGTCCTTGGATGGCAAAGACTTCCTCCTTTAAGCTCAAGCTAAAACCCTAACTCCACCAAAATAGAAAATCTCCGCAGCTCACATTACGTCTTCCATTAGACGCTAATCCAAGTAGCTTGCAACGATGCAACGAACTGGAACCCTAATCCTAGCCTTTTATTTATTGTTCGGCTCGCTCGCACATGGCGCGGAGCCAAGGATCGCCACTTTAAAGCAAGCACCCTCAAGCTCTGCAGGCTTAAGCTATTCGGACGCCGTGATCCTCGGACTGGTCGAAGGCTTGACCGAGTTCCTGCCGGTCTCCTCCACCGGTCACCTCATTATTGCCAACGCCCTGCTCGGCCTCGATGGCGACGCACCGATGACCGACCAGAGCGGCACGCCGATCCTAGTCGAAGACGACGATGGCAAGCTACGCCCCTACACTATCGGCGACGCCGCATATGCTTATGTGATCGTCATTCAGGCTGGAGCGATCGTCGCAGTTGTGCTGCTCTATTGGCGCACGATTCTCACTCTCATTCTAGGCTGTCTCGGCAAAGACCGCAACGGACTCAAACTCGCGATCAACCTCATCGTCGCCTTCATCCCTGCCGCCGTACTCGGCTTATTACTTAATGACCTGATCGAATCCGCACTTGGCGACAATACCTTTGCCGTCGCCGGTGCTCTCATCGTCGGCGCATTCGTAATGCTGATCGTCGAGCGTTGGCGTCAGCACGGCAACAAAGGCGCCGTGCCGCCCGAAGACGGCCCTGGCCTGACCGAGCTGACTCTCGGCAAGTCGGTGATGATCGGTTTTTGCCAGTGCTTTGCTATGTGGCCCGGCACCAGTCGCTCGATGGCAACCATCGTCGGCGGCTATCTCGCAGGACTGTCGCCCGCCCACGCAGCGGAGTTTAGTTTTCTGCTGGGGCTGATCACACTCAGTGCCGCCTCTGCTTATAAATTCCTAACCGACGGCTCCGAAATGCTTGCAGCCCTCAACATCGGCCCCGTGCTAGTCGGCTGCATCGTCGCCTTCGTCGCCGCCGCACTCGCGGTCAAATGGCTAGTCGGCTATCTTAGTAAGCATGGTCTCGCAGTCTTCGCCTGGTATCGCATCGC
>Ga0209302_10000270_pt1 | contig 31677 bp, 28 predicted proteins | sample ArcOceMetagenome_2_FD_187445 | JGI IMG/M metagenome (GOLD analysis project Ga0209302, IMG submission 187445) | Marine eukaryotic phytoplankton communities from Arctic Ocean - Arctic Ocean ARC135M Metagenome (SPAdes) (version 2) | ecosystem: Environmental > Aquatic > Marine > Oceanic | place... | reverse complement strand
TATTGGTCTCATTTTTAGTTCTTTTTTTGGCCTCGGTCTATTTATGATTTCACTTTCCCCCGCCTCAGTTAACATTCAAACTATTGTTCTCGGTAATATTTTGGCCATCACTCCCGCAGACACCCTTCAACTAGTACTGATTGGCGGTATCTCATTGGTTATCTTGTTGGCCAAGTGGAAAGATCTGTTAGTGGTTTTCTTTGATGAAAATCATGCGCGAACGATTGGTTTGAACCCTACTCGACTAAAAATATTATTTTTTTCGTTACTCAGTGCATGTACTGTGGCCGCATTACAGACAGTGGGAGCTTTTTTGGTAATTGCAATGGTCGTAACGCCAGGTGCAACAGCATACCTTTTGAGTGATAGATTTGGCGTCATAATATCGTTGAGTGTGGCCATCGGTGCAGGAACATCGCTGATGGGCGCTTACTTAAGCTTTTTTATTGATGGCGCTACCGGAGGGATTATAGTGGTACTCCAAGCGAGTCTTTTTGTTATCGCTTTTTTATTCGCACCTAAACATGGCTATTTGGCGTCTCAATTTAAGGCTAAGCAAGGCTTAAAGATTGGAGCACATACCAATGGATAATCTTGCGGTGCTGTTCGAGCCTTTCTCATTTACTTTTATGCAGCAAGCATTTGCAATTGTTCTTCTAGTGGCAGTCCCAACGTCTATATTGTCCTGTTTTTTAGTCCTCAAAGGCTGGTCATTAATGGGTGATGCCATATCGCATTCAGTTTTACCGGGTGTCATTCTGGCTTATATTCTTGGAATTCCGCTTGCTATTGGGGCTTTTGCTGCCGGCATGGTCTGTGCTATCGCGACAGGCTTTATCTCTGAGAATAGCCGCTTAAAAGAAGATACTGTAATGGGAGTAGTTTTTTCTAGTATGTTCGGGGTCGGATTGGTAATGATGACCAAGATAGATTCCAACGTGCATCTAGATCATATTTTATTTGGTGATGTACTTGGTATTAGTTGGGGCGATGTCGTGGAATCGGGAATTATCACCCTACTGGTGGTTGCCTTTATGTTAATTAAAGGAAAAGACCTGCTAGTTTTTGTATTCGATCGACAGCATGCAAAAGTTATTGGACTGCCCGTGACTGCCCTACATTACGGACTTCTAGCAATGCTGTCATTAACCATTGTTGGAGCACTGAAAGCAGTGGGGATGATTTTAGTGATTGCAATGCTGATTGCACCTGGTGCTATCGCCCATCTACTGACTACTAAATTTCAATCAATGGTAATGGTCTCAGTCGCTATATCACTGTGCTGTTCTTTTTTGGGCGTATATTTAAGTTTCTTTATCGACAGCGCACCGGCCCCCACCATTATTATGCTGATGAGTACCACTTTTATTGGTGTCTTTGTCTTTACCAGCTATCGTGCAAAACTAACCTCTCGGAAGCTGTTAGTAACAGCACACTGATTAGGTAGTCATCATCTAGGCAGGATCAGAAGATTTAACCACCTCAGCTGTGCTAGAAAACTCCATGTGCTTACTTTTGAGTGAGCCGTAACGTAACTGAAAAAGATCTAAAAAGTAGCTCTGGTGGAGCTTCCAAGGGGCTACTGCGCCCTCTTTCGGAAACTTATCAATCGAGCGTTTAATATAGCCCGACTCTAATCCTATGGACATAACGCGATTAAAGCTCATGTCCCCAGTGCGCGGAACGCATTGCTGCTGCTGCGTTCTTTCCATGTAGTTTATTAAACGGCAGACGTACTCACTGGTAAGATCGCACTTTAACGTCCATGACGCATTGGTATAACCGGTCGCGAAAAAGAAGTTAGGCACATCACTAAGCATCATTCCTTTGTATTGCACGGTATCAGAGATATCTATGTGCTTACCATCGACCTCTATGTGCATACCTCCTATTGCTAGCAGTTCGAGACCCGTTGCCGTGACCACAATATCTGCTTCCAGCATTTTGCCTGATTTAAGCTGAATACCCAGTTCAGTAAACCTATCGATATGGTCCGTGACAACTGATGAGGTCCCTTTGCGTAATGACCTGAAGAGATCGCCATTAGGAACAAGGCAAAGACGCTGGTCCCAGGGTTTATAGCTTGGAGAAAAATGCGTCGCCACGTCAAAGTCTTTGCCCAGCCAATGTTGTGTCCAACCAATTAACTTCTCTCTAATATAGTCTGGCCGGCGTTTACTCATGCGGTATAAAATCATCTGTGACAGAACGTTCTTCCAGCGAGTCAACTGGTAGGCCAATTGATCCGGCAAATAGCGGTCTAATTTGGCCGCGAAACTATCCTTTGAGGGTCTGGATACAACATAAGTCGGTGAACGCTGTAGCATCGTTACATGGCCTGCCGTCTTTGCCATCGAGGGAACCAGCGTGATCGCTGTAGCACCGCTACCAATGACAACGACTTTCTTACCCCCGTAAACTATATTCTCTGGCCATTGTTGCGGATGGACAATCTCACCTTTAAAAGAATCGATACCCGTAAATTCCGGTGTGTAACCCTTATCATAGCGATAGTAGCCGGTGCAACTGTAGATAAAACTGCACGTCATTATAGAATCTTTTTGGCCGATAACTTTTAGTGTCAGAGTCCAAGTGGCGGACACACTGTCCCAAGAGACATGCTCGACTTGCTGGTTATAGCGAATGTATTGCTCGATGTCATACTGTTGTGCGGTTTCACGAATATAACTCAGGATCGCTGGCCCATCAGCAATAGCTTGTTCATGTTTCCAGGGCTTGAAGCTGTAACCTAGAGTATGCATATCAGAGTCTGAGCGAATGCCGGGATAGCGGAACAAATCCCAAGTACCGCCCATGGCTTCCCTACTCTCAAGGATAGCGTAGCTTTTGTACGGCGTATTTCGCGTCAAATGGCATGCTGCGCCGATCCCCGACAAACCCGCGCCAATAATAATGACATCTCGATGTTCAACTGACATAAAAACCTTACTCTTCTGAGATGGACGACAAGGGTACGCGAACCTTAAGTTAAAAGATGTCGCTGGCGTGACAAGTTTAATGACTCACTTCCGTCACTCAATCAGAAAAACCACCCCTTGACCGCCTTATCCAATAATGGGCGGCACTTCTTTAGTTGGCTATTATATTCACCGGTTTGACGCTTTACGCTGGCCGCTACTTTTAACAACTGGGGTTTTTTATTAAAAGAACCCCTTGAATAGCCTCCGCGACCCTCGTGATAAGCTAGATACTGTCGGTAGGGATCGGACTTAGAAATACCAAGACGTCGATGACTAGTATCGACATACCAACCGATGAAATTGATCGCATCAGCAAAGTTATCTCGGTCATGACTCCAATTACCTGTGGCTTTCCGATAGTCATTCCAGGCTGCATCCTGAGCCTGGGCATATCCATAGGCAGAGGACTTTCGCGGCAGAGGTATAAAAAGAAATGTGGGACGGTCGGGACGCACACTTGAACGGAATGATGACTCTTGATTCATGATCGCCATCATCACAGAAATTGGCATATCCCAGCGTTTTTTTGCCGCTCGAGCGTCCTCGTACCAGTCAGTCTCGCCCCAGAAAATATTGCATACGTTGCCTGTCTGAGAAGGCTGATAAGTTGCGCACCCAGACAGGATAGCAATGATAATCAAAAGGGATGGTCGTCCTAAGTACATTTTCATTATAAGCTTTGCACCCTCCGTGAGTTGCCCAAATAATAACAGTACAGCCTAACCAATCTTCAACTTACAACTCTCAATTTACGCTCGCCTGCACAGATTTTTTGTAACTCTGACCATGCTCCACAAGCCAACCTTGAACTAGCTCGATAAAAGGCTCTATTGATTCATCAAAACAGGCGTCTAATTCAAACCTTGGTAAAATACGTGTCGCGCCATTCTCTTCTAATAGCCGATCAAAATCTTTCCCGGCTTGAGCAAAGGCCGGGTAACCAGTATCGCCAAGCGCACAGACGGCAAAAGATACTGAACTTAGATCTGGTTCTTGAGTTTCCAGCCAGTTATACATCTCTTCTGCATTATAGGGTGCTTCCCCATTTCCATAGGTACTAGTTACCACAATTACCAAACTCTCATTAATCAGGTTAGATGATTCATAATCATCTAAATCACCCACCTCACACAGAAAATCTTGGCTTTGCACAGACGTGCCCAAGTCAAAGGCAAACTCCTCAGCAGTACCCGTTTCAGAGCCAAACAAAATGGTGATTTTACTCGGCAATGAAGAAATCTCTTCTAACTGTTGGCTTTGGTCAATACTCATTCAAAAATCCTTAATACTTATAATATCTATTAGTTCTTTGTTACTGATTAGGTAGGTACTTTGGATTTATTTTATGCCTGGCCAAGCACTAAAAAAATCCTCCGCCGAAATCGGTTTGAGAGGCCGATCGGCTTTACTCGGCGTACCTACATAGAGATAGCCGACAATTTCTTCACCCTCGGTCAAACCAAGGCCCTGCTTAATAGTCGCTGATGAGGCATAAGGCCCAGTGCGCCAAACAGAGCCAAACCCACTGGCATAAACGGCCATACCCATATTATGAAGCACACCCGCTACCGCTATAGACTGTTCGATTTTCGGTACGCGATCATGGTCCTTGTAACTTGCTACACCCACCACAATAAGTGGTGCTCTAAACGCCTTATTAGCCGCACTTTCTAAACTAATAGCGTCCGCATCGGGATTATTAGACTTACAATCTTTCGCAAATAACTCACCGAGAAACGCTCGATCGGCTCCTGCGATAGTTAGGAATCGCCAAGGACGCAGATGCATATGATCTGGTGCTCGCAGCGATGCAGTAAAAATAGACTGCATTAATTCATCGCTCGGAGCGGGCTCTTCAAGGCGAGGATGAGAGCGTCGCTGGCCCATCAATGCAATAAATTGTTCACCAGACTGCTTGTTAATTTCCACTTAGAGAACCTCTGATTGAACGTTATTCTGAAATAATGGTGTTTCCAAAGCGGGAAGTTTAGTCGTAATTTAAGCAGAAATCCAAGGCCCCATCCAAAAATGATAACTGTGTCACTGTTAAGGCGGATAATATCATACTTTCGACTTAACACAACTGATAATCATTCGTATTTAGCCGTATAAGCCGATGCGAATTAGCCTATAAGACTTACTTATCCCATCCTATTAAAATTGACCTACTAGAGCTCTCCATTGCATCATCCTCAATGCAGAGGATATGAAGATTATTGGCTTGTTAAGAGTTAAACTAACGAACAGTCTAAACCTCCACAAGGTACACCAAATGACAATCAGCAATATCGACAACGACAACTTTATTTTCACAGGAACCTGCCGTGCAGCCACCGGTGTCGTTGCAGCGGTCACCAGTTTTTTAGCTGACAGAGACTGTTACATTTGCGCCCTTGAACAATTTGATGACCAGTCTACTAAAAAGTTTTTTATGCGGGCTGTATTTCGCCGACAAAAAAACTCACCTGATATCAATATAATTACGGAAACGTTTAAGAGTATCGCAGAAAAATTCGGTATGGAGTGGGACTTTCACAGTCCATCGGTGCCGGTAAAAACTCTTATCTTAGTATCCAAATATGATCACTGTCTGGACGATCTACTTTATCGGCAGCGCAAAGGCGAAATCAATATGGAGATTACTGCGGTAATCTCCAACCATCAAGATTTGCGCCCGATGGTCGAGCGTGAAGGTATCCGTTTCATCCATTTACCCGTAACCGCAGCAACCAAGTCACAGCAAGAACAGCGTCTGCTCGAAATTGTCGAAGAAACTGAGTCTGAATTAGTTGTTTTGGCGCGCTACATGCAAATATTATCCAATGACCTTACTGAAAAGTTATCGGGTCGATGTATTAATATTCATCATTCATTCCTGCCCGGCTTCAAAGGTGCTAAGCCCTATCACCAGGCGTATGCGCGAGGCGTCAAAGTCATTGGTGCAACAGCTCACTATGTTACATCTGATCTCGATGAGGGTCCGATCATCGAGCAAGTGTTAACACGTGTTGACCACAATTGCGGCCCTGATGACCTAGTTCGCGAAGGTCGTGACAATGAGAGCTTAGCGCTAGCAAAGGCCGTTAAGTATCATATTCAACGAAGAGTATTTCTTGACGGCAATAAAACTGTGGTGTTTTTAGGCAGTTAAACCGTCGAAACGTCTATCTAGAGCAGAGAGAGTAAGCGAATGCCTTTTGGATTACTAAAATACGGTCTGAGTAAAAACTACCCAGCCAAGCACCACTTTACTCCCGCAAAAGAGCTCAAAAAACACTACGATGTGATTATTATTGGTGGTGGAGGTCACGGCGCAGCGATCGCCTATAACCTTGCCAAGTATCACGGCATTACCAATGTTGCGATCCTTGAAAAAAGTTACCTTGGCGGCGGAAATACGGCGCGCAATACCGCTGTGATTAGGTCCAACTATCTGACCGAAGCCGGCGTCAAATTCTACAGTGAGTCGGTCAAACTATTCAACAATCTGAGTAACGAATTTAATTACAACGTAATGATGGAAAATCGTGGTCAACTAACACTAGCGCACAGCGATGCAGCCATCCGCAGTTTTCGTTGGCGTGCCGAGGTCAATCAGCATCTAGGTGTCCGTTCAGAATTAGTCGATCGTCAAACGATTGCTGAGTTGGTGCCAAACCTAAATATGTCAGAAGATAGTCGCTTTCCGATAATGGCCGGCCTCTGGCATGCTGATGGAGCAACCGCACGGCATGATGCGGTAGCATGGGGCTACGCAAAAGGAGCCTGTGATCGCGGTGTTGAGTTACATCAATTAACTGAAGTTGAAGATATCGAGATAACCAACGGACGAGTCACTGCAGTAAAGACTAATCGCGGCCGTGTCGAGTGCGGTTCTGTAGTGCAAGCGGTGGCAGGCGCCAGCTCAATCGTGGCTAAAAAAGCGGGTATACCGCTGCCGATACATTGCTATCCACTGCAAGCCATGGTCACCCAACCCTACAAGCCGATTCTTACTCCGCATGTAAGCTCGCCTCAAGTTCACGTCTATGTCCATCAGACGTCTAGAGGTGAATTTGTAATTGGTGGTGGCTCAGACCCCTACCCTCTATATAACACGCGAGCAACGCTTGATCAGCGCGAATCTTTATCCGCAGCCGCACTAGAACTCTTTCCATTCCTTTCCCAAGCCAGGCTTTTGCGCCAATGGGCTGGAACCACAGATATGACGCCGGACTACAGTCCCATTATGGGGCTTAGCCCTGTAGAGAACTATTACCTCGATGCAGGCTGGGGCACCTGGGGATTTAAGGCAACGCCAATCTGCGGTGTCACCATGGCTGAATTAGTCGCTACAAAGAAAGTCCCTGACCTGATTAAGCCGTTTGAACTGGAACGCTTTTATCGTTTCGAGCAGGTTAATGAAGCCGGCGCCACCGCCGCCAGCCACTAAAAGGATAACTAATGAAACTACTCACCTGTCCTCTTAACGGTAAACGAAATATATCTGAGTTCACCTATGGTGGTGAATACCATGTTATGCCTGATCATCGTACAAGCTCAGCCCGGGATTGGGCAGAGCACGTGTTTTTTCATGACAATGTCGCCGGACTGGTCACCGAGTGGTGGTGCCACTCAGCGAGTTCGTTTTGGTTTTTAGCTGAGCGAAACACCATCACCGACGAGGTGATTCGAACCTTCAAGGCAGATGAAATCTACCAACAGCGAGTTGAATTTACTGCGCCAGAGACGGAGGTTTAATCATGTATACCCGTCTACCTGCGCCTTATGGAAGCTTAATTAACCGCGAAATTGGGGTGCAATTTGAATTTGAAAACAAAACGGTTAATGGCTTTGAAGGTGACACTATTGCAAGTGCTTTACTCGCTAATCAGCAATGGTTATTGAGTCGTTCTTTCAAATATCATCGCCCGCGCGGGGCTTTAACCATGGCCGGCCAAGATGCCAATACAATGGTGCAATTACCCTCTAACCCTAATGCACTAGCTGATAAAGAACTTATTAAAGAAGGCATGCAGGTCAGTGGACAAAATTATACCGGCAGCTTAGAGAACGATCGCGGCGCATTGTTGGGGCTTTTCTCACGCTTTTTACCCGTTGGTTTTTATTACAAAGCCTTCTTTAAGCCTCGTGGTATGTGGGAAAAATGGGCATCCCTGATTCGTAAGAAGGCCGGTCTAGGCGTTATCGATCAACAGCTAAAATCACCTTACTACGACAAACAGTACAAATTTTATGATGTGGTAATTATTGGCGGCGGTCCAGCGGGCATGCAGGCAGCAATTGATGCGGCTGTAGACAACTGCGAAGTGCTTTTAGTCGATGAAAACCCAAGCTTAGGCGGCTCACTAAACTATGCTCGCTTCGATGCCGCTGGAACGCTAGGAAAATTACTGCGTACGGAATTGCTCTCTGCATTACAAGCCAACAGTAACATTACAGTAATGACCAACGCGGTATGCAACGGCTGGTTTGCCGATAATTGGCTACCCATTATTTGTGGAAATCGCCTCTATAAGGTTAGAGCTACGCAAACTATTCTCTGCACCGGCGCGCTTGAGCAGCCTGCATTGTTTCATAACAATGATTTGCCGGGCGTGGTGATGAGCAGCGCAGCGCAGAGGCTAGTTCATCTCTATGGGGTGAAACCAGGTTCAGCAGCGGTCATCCTCACCGGCAACAATGATGGTTATGGCACAGCGCTTGACCTACTTGATGCCGGAGTCGCTATTCAAGCGATTATTGATCTGCGCGCAAATCCTGATTATGACGAAGTCGCAAAAGCAGCTATCGCAAGAGGAATCAAGGTGAAAACCGGATGCGCAGTATATTCGGCTCACAGTAAGAAAGAAGTCCACGTTGCCAGTGTCGAGGTGCGTAACATTATTGGCCAAGGTATTTGTGGCAATGATAGAGAAATCATTAATTGTGATCTATTGTGCATGTCCGTCGGCTACACCCCCGCCTATCAGTTAGCCTGCCAAGCGGGCGGGCAACTTAGTTATGACGATCAATCGGCTATATTTACGCTCAACAACTGTCCAGAAACATTGCAACTCGCAGGTTCCGTAAATAGTCTTTGGCATATTGATGCTGTATTAGCAGAAGCTCGCCGAACCGCCGCAATTGCCACCAACGCTCTTGGCTTTACTCAGGTCGCTGTGGGTGAAGTCATCCCTAAAGGGTCTATAAGTCCCAATCACCCTTGGCCAATATTTGCCCACCCAAAAGGTAAGGAATTTGTCGATTATGATGAAGACCTCACTATTGCTGATATTGTTAATGCTACCGGTGATGGTTATGAGCATATCCAGCTAGTAAAACGTTATTCCACCTGCGGTATGGGCCCCTCTCAGGGTCGTCACTCCGCTTTGGCGGCAGCCAGAATAGTTGCTGCCGCAACCCATCGAACAGTGGCCGACACTGGCGTAACCACTGCGCGCCCACCGTTTTCAGCAGAACAATTAGGGCATAGTGCTGGTCGCAGCTTTTATCCTGCGCGGCGCAGTAACATGCACTACCGTCACCTAGAGGCCGGTGCTGAGATGCTGCAAGCGGGCGCCTGGTTTAGACCCGCATATTATGCCCAAGATAATATTACACGGCAGGACTGTATTAATGCTGAAGTCACTAATGTCCGCAACAATGTTGGCCTAGTCGATGTCTCTACGCTGGGCGGGCTGGAAGTGCGTGGCCCCGATGCCGGGGAATTTTTAAACCGCTTCTATACCTTTGGTTTTGTGAAGCAACCCGTGGGACGAGCCCGCTATGCGTTGCTCACCAATGAGGCTGGTGTTGTTATTGACGATGGAGTCGCCTGCCGCTTTGGTGACAACCACTATTATGTCACCGCCACTACCGGCGGCGTTGATCGTGTTTACCAAAACATGCTGAAATGGAACGCTCAATGGCGCTTGAATGTTGACATTGCCAATGTCACTTCTGCCTATTGCGGCGTCAACATAGCAGGCCCCAATGCCCGATTGATATTAGAAAAAGTGTGTACCGATATTGATTTATCCTCCGCAGCTTTCCCCTATATGGGTGTTCGCAGTGGCACTGTTACAGGCATTCCTGCTCGTCTAATTAGAGTGGGCTTCGTCGGGGAGCTTGGCTATGAAATTCACGTTCCTCAGCAGTATGGTGAAGCGCTCTGGGATGTACTAATAGAAGCAGGCAACGAGTACGCCATTAAACCCTTTGGCATTGAAGCGCAGAGAATTTTGCGTTTAGAAAAGGGTCATATCATTATCGGCCAAGATACTGATGCTATGTCTAACCCCAATGAGGTACAAATGAGTTGGGCAGTCTCTAAGAAAAAACCATTTTTTGTCGGTGGTCGAACCCTTAGTGAGTTAGAAAAGAAACCGAGCCTGCGAAGCTTGGTGGGCTTTGTGGTTAATGATATTGAATCACCCATACCCCAAGAGAGTCATTTAATTTTAGATGGTAAGCACATGACGGGTCGGGTAACTTCCTGTAACTACTCTCCAACTCTGGACAAAGCCATCGGTCTTGCCTATGTGTCGCCCACTAGTGCCGCTAACGGCAGTACTATTGTGATTAGATCTAGTGGCGGTGTACTTGTTAATGCCACTGTTGTTGATCTGCCCTTTTACGACCCTAACACTGCGCGCCAGGAGCTTTAATATGGCTACTTTAGATCCTACCTCTGTGAAAAGACGCAGTCCACTCAACCAACGCCATGTTACCAGTCATGCTCTTTTTAAGGAGTTTGGCGGCAATCTCTTGGTTGGGCACTACGGTGATATTAAAAGTATTCAGGAAGAGTATTCACAGGCTCAGATGTTGGCCATCTGTGATCTCTCGACCTTGCCTCGCCTCGGTTTTAAAGGCCCAGGTGCACCGTCATGGTTAGAGACGCAAAAACTGAAGTTACCGACACTGCCTAATACTGCGAAGTGTCAGCATACAGGCTCTTTAGTCGCTAAATTATCCGATCAAGAAGTACTCATACTCAGTGATATTTTTGCTCTCAGTAATGATGTGGCAACTCTCTCTCACAAGGCGGAAATAGACCACCAGAACTATGATAAACAGACCTATATTCTGCCTCGTGGTGATAGCCATTGCTGGCTGGCGGTCACCGGCACTCAGGCTTCGGAGATGTTTTCTAAGATTTGTGGCATCGATTTACGCTCTCATAAATTTGCACATGGTGATATCGCACAGACATCGGTTGCTAAAACCAATGCGGTAGTTATTCGCAATGATCTTGGAAGTACCCCTGGATTTTATATTTTGAGCGATATTAGTGGCGTCGAATTCCTCTGGGATTGCCTACTCGACGCCATGCAGGAATATGGTGGCTGTCCGGTAGGAGTTAGTGCATTGCAGCGGCTGATAAAAAGTAGCTAAGATGATCTTTGCTGCCTGATAAAACTGTGGCGCTTAACTTTTCTCTGATCACTTTTGAGCTACACTAGTCCAATGAAAAATAACGGTAATATAGAAATTAGCGCGCTGCGGGTATTTTCAGCGGTTAGCGACGCTGACAGCTTGACCCAAGCGGCCGAACGTTTGGGTATTACTCAGTCAGCCGTCTCTCAGACTATTAAACAACTTGAACTGCAGACTGAAACTCAGTTGGTACTTACCCGCTCGAGACCGATCAAATTGACCCCTAGCGGCCAAGTACTCAAGGGCTATGCTGATAACCTTATTAATGATACTAAACGTATGCTGGTCGATGTCCGTGAAGCATCTGCTGCTGGCAACCTGCCTCTAAAAATTGGCATGATCGATTCATTTTGTGATGTCGCTGGTCTCCAGTTTATGCAACAAGTGAAGCCCTTTACCTCCAAATTAGCGCTGCGCACCGGGTTAGTGTCACCGTTAACTCAAGCTTTACTCTCTCGCGATTTAGATCTTTTAATTACCAGCGACCCAATAGATCAACATCCAGAGCTACAGAGACTTCCGCTGCTCAGAGACCCTATTGTAATGATTGTCCCCAATCACTTTGCCAAGGGCGGAGATGTCACACCAACATGGTTAGCGGAGAATGTTCCCTTTGTCCATTACAACAGACAATCTCGACTAGGCAGCCTTACGGATCTTATTGCTCGGCGATTAAATATAGAACTCAATGCAAGCTATGAACTAGACAGCACCCAGACAATGCTGAGGTTTGTACAATCTGGGCAAGGTTGGGCGCTAACATCAGGTCTCTGCTTGGTGCGATATCCAGAATTACTCGAAGGTACTCAAGTACTATCGCTCACCAAAGGTGCCAATGCTCGATACCTGTCTCTGGTGTATCGCAACAACGAATTAGGCGACTGGCCTGCGAAAATAGCGGACATATGCCGCTCAATCTATGCTGATGACATTGTTATCCAGATGGCTGAAATTGCTCCTTGGTTAGACCAACAAGCCTTCTCTATCAACGAACTCCCGGCCATCTAACCAGCTCATGGATCGATCAACCCTAGACTCATTCCATCAAGCGCTTATAGAGCTTCAAGCAGCACTTGAAGAACTCGAATTGCTATCAAAAGACACGTTAAAACCAGTGGCACTCGATCAATCTATGGTTGGACGGCTTTCGCGCATAGACGCCATACAAGGCGCAGAAATGGCGCAAGAGGCCTCTCGTCGACGTAAGCTACAACTAGCTAGAATCCCCTCCGCACTAGCCAGAATTGAGTCTGGCGACTTTGGCCGTTGCTTAGAATGTGACGAATTGATCGTCATAGGTAGATTGCGTATTGACCCAACATACAGCTGTTGTGTGAAATGTGCGAAGTAATCCACACAGCATAAAATACTGAAAAACCCCTATAAATTCCTAAAACGATATAATTCGTATCATTATTGCTGTAAAATTCAAAAAAAAGCTAAACTCTAATCGCTGCCGATTAATCAAGTTTAAATCGATACGCACGCAATTGGAGACTAAAATATTGGAGTCATCATGTCTGCGAAAATAATTCTGCCACGGGTTTTACAGATCGGCGCAGGAGCCAGTAAAGAAGTTGGCGCCATACTCAAGAGCATGGATCTACATCGACCTCTGATTGTTACCGATAAAATCATGGTGCAGTTGGGCTATATCGAACGCATTATGGAATGCATGAATGATGTGGGCATAAGTGCTGATGTCTTTGATGATACTGTGCCCGAGCCGACGGTTAACTCTATCCGAGCCGGCGTCGATCAAGTTCGTAGTGGAAATTACGACTGTATTATCGCCCTTGGTGGTGGTAGCCCCATCGATAGCGCAAAGGCAATTGCCATACTGGGTAAATACGGTGGTGAAATGCGCGACTACAAATTTCCTCGTATAGTTGACGAGCCTGGCTTACCCATTATTGCTATTCCTACCACTGCAGGTACCGGTTCTGAAGTTACTAAAGTAACGGTAATTACTGATGAGACTACTGATGAAAAAATGATGTGTCTCGGAGTTGGTTTTATGCCTGTGGTCGCCCTAGTGGACTATGAGCTCTCTCTAAGCGTTCCTGCTCGAACCACCGCAGACACCGGTATCGACGCAATGACACACGCCATTGAGGCTTATGTTAGTAAAAAGGCCAGTCTCTATACCGATACCCAAGCCATTGCTGCGATGAAATTACTCGGCCCAAACCTGCGTAGAGTTTTCCATGATGGCAGTGACCAACAGGCACGAGAGCAGATGATGCTTGGCGCTACCCTTGCTGGAGCGGCATTTTCTAATGCTTCGGTTGCCCTAGTCCACGGGATGAGCCGCCCCATAGGTGCGTCCTATCATGTCCCTCATGGTCTTTCTAATGCCATGCTGTTACCGGCAGTAACCGAGTACTCTATTCCTGCGGCCGCAGACCGTTATGCCGACTGTGCTCGCGCTATTGGTGTCGCTGATGAAAACGATACTACTGAGACTGCCAATAGAAAATTAATGGATGAGCTACACGCTCTTAATAAAGAACTACAAGTACCCTCACCCGAAGCGTTTGGTATCGACCGAGAGCACTTTTTAGGTAATCTAAGCTCCATGGCCAACCAAGCCTTAGCCTCCGGTTCGCCCGCTAATAACCCGCGTGTGCCCGATGCCAACGAGATTATCGAACTGTACAAGAAACTTTTATAACTGACCCCTTTAACCACCTTATCGAGGAATAACACCATGACCACAGTAGGACATTTAATTAACGGTCAAACCGTAATACCCACTGAACGCACTCAAGATGTGTACAACCCATCAACCGGTGAAGTAAGTAAACAAGTTGCTCTAGCCTCAAAAAGTACGGTGGAACAGGCCATTACAGCGGCTCAAGCAGCCTATCCAGCATGGAGAAATACCCCAGCCATCAAGCGCGCCCGCGTGATGTTTAAGTTCAAAGACCTGCTCGAACAAAACGTCGACAAAATTTGCGCTCTAATCGGTGAAGAACACGGTAAAATTTCTCACGATGCGGCAGGTGAACTGCAACGCGGCATTGAAAATGTTGAATATGCTTGTTGCGCGCCAGAGCTACTAAAAGGCGAGCACAGTAAAAATGTCGCCCCGAATATCGATTCTTGGAGTGAATTCCAACCGTTGGGTGTAGTGGCTGGCATTACGCCATTTAACTTCCCGGCGATGGTTCCTCTATGGATGTATCCCATGGCGATTGTTTGTGGAAACTGCTTTATCCTCAAGCCATCTGAGCGCGACCCTAGCTCTACACTATTCATCGCCGCACTATTAAAAGAGGCAGGTTTACCCGACGGCGTTATGAATGTGGTCAATGGCGACAAAGAGGCGGTCGATACATTACTCACCGATGAGCGCATTAAAGCCGTTAGCTTCGTAGGTTCCACGCCTATTGCAGAATACATTTACAGTACTGCTAGCGCACATGGAAAACGCTGTCAGGCGCTGGGTGGTGCTAAAAATCATGCCATTGTTATGCCCGATGCCGACATGGACAATGCTGTCGCTCAATTATTGGGTGCTGCCTTGGCTCATCAGGCGAACGTTGTATGGCTCTTTCAGTGGCAGTCGCCGTAGGTGATGCCGCCGCTGATCAGTTAGTCAGCAAAATGGCTGAAGCTATGAAATCGCTGAAAATTGGCCCCTGCCATGATGCAGACAATGACTTTGGTCCAGTGATTACTAAACAACATCAGCAAAAGGTATTTGGATACATTGATAGTGCCGAAGAACAAGGCGCAACAATCGTTGTTGACGGTCGAAACCCTAGTGTTGCTGGACATGAAAATGGTTTTTATGTGGGCGGCACACTAATCGATCAAGTGACGCCTGAGATGGACAGCTATGATGCTGAAATTTTTGGGCCGGTACTTCAAGTGGTTCGAGTAGACACCATGCAGCAAGCCATGGACCTAATTGATGCTCACGAATACGGCAACGGAACCTGTATCTTTACTCGCGATGGAGAAGCCGCACGTTACTTCTCAGATCATATCCAAGTGGGTATGGTAGGCATTAATATACCCTTACCCGTGCCCGTGGCTTATCATAGTTTTGGCGGTTGGAAACGTTCATTGTTTGGTGATTTACACGCTTATGGCCCCGATGGTGTTCGCTTTTACACCAAGCGTAAAACTATTACCCAGCGATGGCCGTCAGCCGGCGTTCGTGAAGGCGCTCAATTCTCTATGCCGACAATGAGCTAATTCAGGTATCTCAATGACAACTAACGGACGAGAGACAGGCTCAGCTATTGCCAGAGTTATGGCCATTATTGAAGCTGTAGCAACGGCTGAGCGACCTCTGTCGCCAGCCGATCTCTCTCACCAGCTCGACATTCCCAAGCCCAGCGTCCACCGATTACTTAAACAACTGGAGAGCGACGGTTATTTACAAACCTCTCTACGTGGGCTTATCGTGCCGGGAAATCGCCTGCATGGGGTGGCATTAGGTATTCTTTATAGCGGTCGCTTCAAAGCGGTAAGACAAGCTATTTTAGAGAAGTTAACTGCTGAAATTGGTGAGACCTGCGGCATCGCGATTGCCAATGGAACTGAGATGATTTACTACGACAGGGTGCAGACCGATTGGCCCCTGCAGATCCATTTACAAGTAGGTAGTCACACACCCAGTTGGTGTACCGCCAGCGGCAAGCTCTACCTCAGCAGTATCGAAAAAGACCGCCGCCAGAGACTCGTTAATAAACTGCATCTGAAACAATACACACGCAATACTATTACTGATGCTGATGTTCTCGAGACTGAGTTACAGAACATTAGAAACACCAGCGTTGGCACGGACAACGAAGAGTTTGTCGACGGTATGGTAGCCTGTGCGGTACCGGTCTATAACAGTCAAGGAAAGTTACTCGCCTGCCTGTTTACACACGCTCCGGTAATACGTAAAAGCTTGGATGAATTGCTTGACTATGTGCCGGTACTTATCAAAGCGGCGAAAGAGTTGAGTGGTTTAATTGATGAACCTGATGGCGCTACCAATAGACCTGCCTAGTGGTATGGACTGTTAATTCGGGGCTACTCACCCGCACCTGCACGAGAACTATCGGTGGATTCGACCAGCACCCTGGCGACTAATTTGTCGAGGGTTTCCCAAAGAGACTCATCTATTTCGATGCCCTCCTCCACCGAATTTCGATAACTATCTGTCATTTCTTGTGTAGAAAAAGTGTCGACTAAGGTGCCGAATTCGAGCTCCGCCGCATATTGCTCTTCAATAGCCTCAATACTCTTACCACAAAAAATGATCAGCGATTGTGGGTCAATCACATCAAGCATAGTGAAAGTTTGATACTCTGGAAGCACAGCGCCTGGTTTCACAGAGACCTTCACGCAGCAATCAAGTTGCCGCCAATAGGCAACAAATGCGAGGTTACGCTGCGCCGCTTTAATCAGTCTTTGAATAATAAATGTTCGGTTATAGCAATTAGTCAACTCTAACCCGGCACAGGCACCCTTCATGACTTGAGCACGGATTAGATCCACTGCTTCACTGCCACACAATAAAACAGACGTACCTTTACCATCCAGTACAAAGTTATGCACATCTTCCTGCACTAGCTCTGCATGTACAGGTGCAGTGGTGTTTAGATACGCCAAGACGGCCAATAGTCTATCAAAACCATAAAAACCATGGGTCTCTAACCACACCACCATGTCGGCAGCATCATAGTAATCGCCAGGCTGGAATCCCAGAGCTTCAAACGCCTTTTTCAAGGACGCTGTAAGTTCATTTTTAGACACTTTCATGCAGCCTAACCAGACGTCAAGGTGGGTTTGATAGGAAACTGCCAGTCATCAAAAAAGAGTTTGCCGAAATCACTGATCAGTGGAGCACCTTGAAACATAGTATTGCGCACCCAGAGGCGAGATCGTGGATCGAATTTACTGACCCCAAAAAAAGACAATTTACAACGTAACAGATGAATAGGTAACACATCACTGTGCACAAGATTTTCACGAATATCGCCGTAGTGACTCTCTGCCATAGTCTGAATGCGAGCAACGATGCCACTATAAGTCGGATTTCGTACTACAAAATGCGCTACATCCTGATCTGGATAAGACTGATTATAGCTATAGATCAGATCGTAACATTCACGTACTCGGCGACCAATGCCTAGAGGCATCTCTTTTTCCATGCCCATATCAATGTTGGTTTGGCCAAGACGTGGTTCCATCTTCTCGTCAGAGCGATACCAAAATGCGCCCATAGATTCATACTGGGTGAAATCTATAGCCAGCGCCCAATCATATTTTTCTTCAACAACCTCCAACAGCTCTGCTACGGACATTTCAGGCGTTATTTGATAGGATTCTTCCACCCACATATGATCTTCAAGGCCATCAACAAGCTCGGGATACAATTCAATCAACAGGGTATTAATCACTTCTTGAGTTTCTATCAGCCAATGCTGTTCGGCATACTGAGTAAGAGATGCCCAAACGTAATGGCTAATTGCCAGCGCCGTACTCTCCTCTTGCAGCCATACATGCAGCAACTGTAATTCTTTGGCTACCTGAATATTAGCCTTACTTTGTCTCTCATCAGCTGTGACGATTTCATTCAAATGCTGAATAACTCGCTCAACTGATGTGTCTAAACGCAAGAGCGTCTCTAGATCAACGCCGATCTCACTAGTAGCAACGGCAGTGGCCAAGGCGGTTTCTCGCATTTCAATCCACTGATTGATCAACAGCGGATGATTAATTAAAAATGGCGCCATACCCAAACCCGTAGAATTACCAATACCTATATAGCGTTTAATATCTTCATGCAATGCCACAGCCTTGGTTGGCGAACGCTGAGAGGCTAGATAGTCGGCCTGCTGCATACTGAAGTGACGAAGCATAAAACAGGTAAACATCTCCGCCGCAAAGGGTCGGGCAAAATCTCGATGCTTGGTCCAGACTTTTTCCCAATCCGCCATACCCAACTTACCACTACCGTAAGCTGCAGTGGTACGATAGAGATAGCCGACATCAGCAATGGCATCAACATCCGGCTGACACCCATCGGCCAACTCATTAACCACATAGTCAAAGAGTCGAGCACTGCGGTTGGCACGAGATAAAACCAACACTCTTGAATCTACTCGACCAGCCTCCTGCTTAGGGACATTATTACGCAAAAATTCGAGTTGTTTTGTATCCACCGTGCCTTCGCAAAGAGCCATGGTTAGATCCCACTGATCAGCAATAACCCGATCATTGCGACGCTCAGGATCCAAATAATGGGAAAACACCACATAACTGAACGTACCGTACTTGGCCTCTATCTGATAAACCACAGTGCCATATCCGTGCTCATCAAGATCAAACACTGGACTATTGATTTGCCAGTTCTCCACCACCATACGACGGACCAAAGTACGCATAAAGCTTAGCCGTGATTGATGAAAACTGCCAAGACGTTCCAGCTGCATAACCTGGCCAGCCGGACGCATAGGCAGTCGGTTTACACCGCTGTCGGCTTGATCCAGTGAGGATGGTATATGCATATTTTTCTCGCCACTTCTATAGACTACTGCTGGCAAAAGCAATAGTGGTACAACTCGTCTTCACAACCCCAACTCAAACTACATTTAAAGCCGAGCCAGACCGTTTTTTATACGCTAATTTTTGCTCATTCTATCAGTCTAGGTGAGAATGATTTATCAAAAAACGACAACCAGTTTTCACCCATCACCTTTGCGATATCATCATCGCTAAAACCCTGATTAGCTAGCCCTTTAGCAATGGTATGTAAATCCTTTGAGCCGGAAAACCATGAAGGTTGTGGTGGCCATGACGGTTTTTCTGCGGAGCCTTCGCCATGATCAACACTAGTCGTCCAGCGACCGCTGCGCATCCACTCAAGTACTTTATAATCCCAATTCAAACAGAGATCAGAGCCAATACCAATACGATCAATACCGATCATATCCGCGGTTTCGCCAATCATCTGGCAGAATTCTTCCAAGGTGCAGTCAGAGCCATTTTTTAAATGGAATGGGTACATACTGAACCCTAGCATACCCTCAGATTCACCGATAGCGCGAATGACTGTTTCAGATTTGTTGCGCAAGGCCTTGTGGAAAAACGTCGGATTGGCATGAGTAATTGCAATCGGTCGCTCCGATATTTCAATCGCCTCTAAGGTCGATTTTTCGGCGCTATGGGACATATCAATGACCATACCAACACGATTCATCTCTTTTATTACCTGCCGACCAAATCGAGTGATACCGCCGTCTTGCTCTTCGTAGCATCCAGTCGCCAGAAAACTCTGATTGTTGTAGGTCAGCTGCATAATTCGCACGCCTAACTGATGTAAAATTTCAACCATCTTGACATCATCTTCGATCGGCGAGCAGTTTTGAAAGCCAAATATAATGCCAACCTTACCCACCCGCTTAGCTTCTAGAATATCAGCAGCTTGGCGCACTGGCATAATGAGATCGGCATGATTGATAAAGTGTCTGTTCCATGTCCCAATGTTCTCTAGGGTCTCACGGATATTTTCCCAATAGGCAATCGTTACATGAATGGTGTGAACACCACTTTGTTGGGCCTCTTCGAAAAGTTGACGGTTCCAGTTCACATACTGAAGCCCGTCAATCATGAGCATATCGTTACGCATTCAAAACTCCCTTCACATTCCCTTCGGTATTATTTAATAAGGTTTGCTGTAGTTGGTCTTTATAATGGTGTAAAAATCTCGAGCATACTGTCCCTGTTCCCTTGGGCCATAACTTGATGCCTTGCGGCCACCAAACGGCACATGGTAGTCGGTCCCTGCCGTGGGTAAATTAACCATTACACAACCAGACTTGGAGTGGCGTTTAAAATGACCCGCATACTTTAAAGACGTAGTAATAATCCCTGAGGTCAATCCAAAGTCAGAGTCGTTCGATGCCTCTAACGCCGCCTCATAACTCTCAACTTTAATAACACAAGCTATGGGGCCAAAGACTTCTTCACGGTTAATTTGCATTTGATTAGTGGTGTTTATAAACAGTGCCGGCGACATAAAGTAGCCTTCAGTGTCTAGAGTTAAGCGCTCACCGCCCTGAACTAATTGGGCGCCCTCTTGTTTAGCAATCTCCATATACTTTAAGTTTTGATTGAGCTGTCGCTCATCAACTACCGCACCTATGTGCACACCCGGCGTCATTGAATTACCAACCACCAAATTATTCATAGCATCGGTCATTGCAGCGACAAACTCGTCATGGATTCCTGACTCAACAATAATTCGAGACGAGGCAGTACATTTTTGCCCGGTACCAAAGTAAGCACCGGCAACAGCACACTGAACAGCCGTCTCTAGGTCGGCATCGTTTAATACCACCAATGCATTCTTACTACCCATTTCCAGTTGTACACGGGCCATATTCTCAATGGCATTACGCGCTATATGCCGGCCCACATCGACAGATCCTGTAAAGGTCACTGCCTGAATGTCTGCCGAAGTGCACAGTGTCTCGCCCACTTCACGGCCAGACCCCATCACTAGATTAAACACACCGGCAGGAAGACCACTACGACTGATGATTTCAGCCAGTAGCCAAGCGCTGCCAGGCACCAGCTCCGCCGGTTTTAACACCACCGCGTTGCCATAACATAGCGCAGGCGCCACTTTCCATGCTGCAACCGCCATGGGAAAATTCCAAGGCGTAACAATACCCACCACGCCCAGGGGTTCACGGTGTACTTCTACATCCACTCCAGGGCGAACCGATGCGGTATTTTCGCCCATTAAACGCAGCGCTTCGGCACCATAATATTGGAAAAACTGACCTGAACGGCCTACTTCACCCACGCCCTCCGCCAGTGTTTTACCTTCTTCACGCGCCAATACTGCACCGATTTCCTCTTTGCGAGCAATTAATTCTGCGCCGATAAAATCAAGAATATTTTTCCGTTGCTCAAGACCACTTTGTGACCAACTATCAAAGGCCGTGTTGGCCGCTGCAATCGCCTCTAAGCAGTGACCTGAATTGGCCTTGGCATAATGACCGACAACGTCACTGGTATCTGAAGGGTTAATATTATTGATAACGTCGTAGCCATCAACCCATTCGCCATTAATATAGTTTTTATACACTTCACTGCTCATTTCTTTTCCTCGAGTCTAAGCGCCCATCTAGCGTTTATAATACTGTCGTTGTTGCCATGATAAACCCATTCAATAATAAATCTATTTATAAATTTATATATATTTATAAGATTAGTTTATTAATTTATGGCATAGTCACGGGAATAGCTTTTAGTGTAAGAGCGACACGGACACATTCTATGAAATATTTAAACATCACACTGCGGCATTTGCGCACCTTCGTTATTGTTGCCCGATATGGCAGCTTCAACAAGGCTGCAGACGAACTGTCTCGCACTCAACCGGCAATCACTTTAGCTATTAAGCAACTTGAGGAATTTGTTGGACTAAAACTCTTGGAGAGAACCACACGCCGTGTCATGCCGACTGCTGAAGGAGAAAACTTCATGCCCGTTGCTGAACGTCTAGTTCGTGATTTTGATGCCGCCATTTCTGATCTGAAGGCCACGGCTGAACGAAGAGTTGGCAATATTAGCATTGCAATAGTGCCCTCTGTGGCAAATCAACTGCTACCACCAATCATAAAAACGTTTTCTACAAACTTCCCGGGAATCAACTTATTACTCAATGATGATACCGCAAGAGCTGTTCAACAAAAGGTTGAGCGCAACGAGGTGGATTTTGGTATTGGCAGTATATGGCAACCCAGTAGTCTTCTGAAATACACGCCATTATTTGCCGACAAGCTAGAACTCGTGTTCCATCGGGATCATTATTTATCTGAAAGCGATGCACCTGTACCCTGGGACGATCTGCATGGAGAAACGTTTTTGGACTCGGGGATCACCAAGACTATGCTAGCTCGTCAGGTATTAGGGCAATCAAAGTTCGACTTTCCCAATATTACTACTTTGTTAGCCATGCTCAGATCTAACTTAGGTATCAGCGTTCTGCCCTCCCTCGCGATCCCTAAGACCGACGGAGAGCTTCGGTCAAGGACTCTGGAACCGTCGGAGACCCGCAATATTCATCTTATTACCCGTAATGACTGGACTCTTTCCCCAGCCGCTGAAGCTATGATTGAGACTATTATTAATGAAATGCCCACCCAAATAGAAGCGCTCGGACTGTCACCGCCCCATGACCTTGGCCCAGAGTAAATTAAGCCACTAAAAAGAGCTATTTAACGCCCTTGGTAAATTCAATACAGCTGTCATAAACAGATTCTTTAATAGAAATCCCATCAACCAAATGCCTAGCTCGGTTGGCGTAACGTCGGTTACCCGGAATATGCGCACCTTCCATTGAGGCTAAACGCGCAATAAATTCTTCTGAGTGCTGCAACCAATTATCAGCATCACCAAACTTATTGGGATCAATAGCTAACATAAACTCACCACCATTTGGTGGGCCGCCATCATTGTTATCGTTGACCTGAGCTTCATAGCTGAAATCCATTCCAGTAAGACCTGCCACCAGCAACTCAATCATCATCGCAATGGTAGAACCCTTATGTCCGCCAAAAGGCAGTAACGCGCCACCATCAATAATCTTTTGCGCATCCGTGGTTAGCGCGCCTTCAGCATCGACGCCTGTACCCATAGGCACCGGGTGGCCATCACGTGCCGCAATCATTACTTCACCGCGTGCCATCGACGCTGAAGCCTGGTCAAATACCAATGGCGGTTGATCGCCCCTGGGCCAGCCAAAACACATAGGGTTAGTACCAAACAAAGGCTTCTTAGCGCCCGCAGGCACCACCGCAGGCTTATAGGTAGTAAAAGCCATTGCTACCAAACCCGCCTCTGCAATGGGCTCTACTTCAACCCAGAGAGAGGCAAAGTGATGGACATTAACCAATGCCATAGCAGCAATACCATTCTCGCGCGCCGTGTCAATGAGTGCCTCACGGCCTTTTTCTAAAGCAAGAGGCGCATAACCCCGCTTGCCGTCTACTCTGACTACAGAGGGAGAAATTCTTTCTACTGTCGGCTCAGCACAGCCATCAACTTTTCCACTGCGTAATGACGCAATATAGCCGGGCATACGGAACAAACCATGCGACGCACTACCATCGCGTTCAGCGGCGCTAATCGTGCGGCCCAAAGCGGCGGCATTTTCACTATTACAACCATTAGCCATTAGGCAATCACTAACTAATTGCTGTATTTCCATTTCGGTCATTACTAAGTCGGTCATGGTGTCACTCCTGCTGGGCTGAATGGATCATTATTGAATCGGGTAACGTTTCAATACAGGACCCAGCGCTTTTTTTAGGGGTTCAAGATTCGCTTCAAAATTTTTCCATTGATCAACGCCACTTTGGTAAATGGGTTGCCGGACTTGCTCTGAACTGGGTGTACGCACAGAGCGCTCAGTCTCATGAAAACTAATACAGCTGTCTTCAAAGTCTAGACCACAATAATCAAGAATCCGTCGCACCTGTGTATCTAGATCTGCAACCACATCTTCATACTGGACGCGCAAGACTTTACCGGGAAGTACCTTATCCCAATGATCCATTAACTCAACGTAGTCTTTGTAATAAGTGCCAACCTCATCCAGACCGTAACTAAATTCTTGCCCCTCATGAAATAATTGCTTAAAGGCACTAAAGCAGCAGCCCATGGGATGCCGTCGGGCATCAATAATTTTAGCATTAGGCAGTATTAGGCTAATTAAACCTATATGCCTAAAGTTATTTGGCATTTTATCGATGAAAAATGGAGCCTTTCCCCTATGGACTCGAGTGTCATTAATATAAGTCTCACCAAATCCCTCAAGAGTATCTGAGTCCATAGTTTTAAGGACTGATGGATAGTGGCTCGTCCCACTCAACACCTCACCACGGCGAAGCTTTTGAGCCAGTGACAGAATATTGGGTAGCTCCATAGTACCGTCTACCTGACTATGTGATGCTAATATTTGTTCTAGCAGCGTTGATCCCGATCGAGGAAGCCCAACAATGAAAATTGGATCTGCGGCCTTTGTTCCTGAACCGCGATTAGCCTCAACAAAACTTTCACTAAACACGTCCATCTGAGCATGAAATTCAGCGGTTATATCTTCAGATTTATAGCGACTCTGCGACCTTTTAAAGGAGTTTCCACTTTCATAATAAGAAAAAGCTTTGTTGTAATCACCCCTATCTTCGTAGGCTTTACCCAAAGCAAAATCTAGGTAAATCCGAGCCATATAGGATATCCCAGGATTGTGTTCTTGAGACTCCATCGCTTCGATTTCTTTATCAGTAAAGCTAAATAACTTTAAATTAGCCAACGAATAATAAGCCTCACCGTGTGCCGGATATTTTTTAATCGCACGTCTGTAAGAATCAATAGCCTGCTCTTTATTGCCTTGTGTTTTTAGTGCATTGCCCCGCGATGTTAGGGTAACGGGCTCTTCGGGCAATATTTCTAAAATAGAATCAAAAGTCGCAAGTGCGGTGTCATAATCGCCAGACTGCATCGATTCGACGGCGAAAACCGACTGAAATTGAGGGTTTTTAGGATCCTGCTGAATTAAAATTTTAGCATGAGACAACGCCTCATTATATTTTTGCTGTTTTCGTAACACTTGGATGTAATCCATCCGCGCTTTTGTACTTTGAGGAGAGAACTCTACCGCACTCTCTAAAAGAAACTCTGCGTCCTCTAGAACACCCAGTCGCACACCAATATCGGCCAATAGGCGCATACCTTCAATGTGCCTAGGATTTTTCTGCATAAATGCTTTACATAGCTTTTCTGCTTTAACCAGCTTTCCTTGAGAGATGAGGTCGGTTACCGCAACCAGGGGCGGCGGCATTGCCTGTAATTCCTTCAATTGTCGTTCTAAGTCTGCTAATCGAGCCGCCAAATCAGAACGGCCAATGATACGTAAAATATCTATTTGAGAGCGAAAGCTTGCTTCCAAGGCGGGATTAATAAGTGTTGCTTGGCTATAAGCGTTTAGCGCTGCATCGACCTGATTCATTGCGCGATAAACATGGCCTATTTCTTGATAGGCTCGGCTATGGTCAGGAACCAGTAGCCGCAGTTTTCTGAGTATTTCCAACGCCTCTGGATATTTTTTTTGATAGCGCAGGCATACTGCCATCATATAAAGCGCATCACCTTGTTTTGGAGCATTCACAAGCAGTGTTAGCAAGTGGTTTTCGGCCTCAACAAACTTGCCCGCTTGCATAAGTTGCTTGGCATCATGCAGACCTGCTTCAACTAGAGATGTTTCTGACATCAATTACCTCACAATTTAACTCGCCCTATAAAAATAATGCCCCTCAAGAGGGGCATTATTGTCTAGCTTTACAACTACTTCATAATGTTTAGAAATTGTAGGTCATACGCACACCCATAGTACGAGGTCTAGCATATGAAACACGCTCTCTATCATTGATGTAGTTACGCGCCAATTCAGCACGCTCATCAGTCAGGTTATCAATGTACATTTCAGCACCCCAAGTGTCAGTTGTAACACCTGCGGTTATACCCATCATCGTCCATCCGTGAATACGATCGCGGTTGATACGGATAATGTCACTGTAAGACTCTGCTGAATGCGCCAAGTGAGGCATGATGTGAGCAGTCATTCCTGAGTCTGTCTGCCACTCATAACGCGCCTGCACATTACCCTGTAACTCTGGAGCAAATGCTAGAGAATCACCAGCAACAACATCTTTCGAAGTTGTTAACGTTTTAGTGATTTCAGTATCAAGCACAGAGAGTCCAGCACTAACGGTTAGCCCTTCAACACTCTCAGGCGCCCAAATCAAGTCAACCTCTATGCCCTTAACTTCAGCATCTGCTGCGTTATCAGAGAAGAACAAGTTAGCGATGCTTGGATCAAAGATAGTGGTTTGCAAACCACCGATCTGTGCCAAGAACACACTACCATTGAAGCGCATCTGACCGTCCATCAAGTCAGTCTTCCAACCAAACTCATAGTTAGTCATGTCATCTGAACCGAACTCGTAAGGTACTGTATAAAGTCCGTCTCTGCTTGTATAACCACCTGGACGGTTCAAGAAACCTGCTCGATAACCTTCAGAGATTGTGGCGTATAGCATCATATCTTCAGTGGGTGTATAGGCCACAGTGGCTTTGAAAATTGTACCGTCGTCAGTTGCCTTATCAGGAACCCCCTCTTTAGCGACCCCTTGATAGATTCCATCACCATCATAAAGATCAGCAATGTTAGTGCCAAACACCTGTGCATCAGCAGAATCTACGCCGTAAAAGTTATAGAACGAACCATTAGCACTGCCATCGAAATCAACTTCGATATCGTAGTAACGAGCGCCTAAGGTTACCGATAGAGTATCACTGATATCATAGCTCAACTCACCGAATATACCCATTTGCTCGTCAGTACGCTGAATATCGTTACGGAAAATTTCACCGGGAGCGAAAGGAGCGTTCGTCGAAAGAAATCCGTCTTGATACGATAAGTTATTACCCGAGAATCCAGGACCATTGGCAAGAACCCAACCCTGGGCCTTAATACTACCTGGGTAGGTAAAGCTGACTCGCTCTTCCAAAGTAGTCTCACTAAAGAATGCACCACCTGTAAGACGAGTGCTCTTGTCTTGGTCAGTAGTGAAACGGATTTCGTGAGTAGACACTTCTGTTTCAGAGTGACTTGGAGCGCTCATATCCGGGGCATAACAGGTTCCTGTCGGAGCGCCACCATAGGTATATGTAACCGTCTGATCACAAATATAGTACGGCAAGTACTGACCAACAAACATATAGTCTGAGTAGCCAATATTTTGATCTGCGGTACGCTCAGTGTATGCACCTGTGTAGACAACATCTAATCCGGCAATACGGCCTGTTAATGTCCAGCTTGTATTATCAAACTCATCGGTAAGGGAATCATCATTGTAACTTTGAACTTCAAGGTCACCTAAATTAGGGTCAGAGAAGAAAACACCATCTGCATCTAATTCTTGAGTCGTATGCGCTAACAATAAATCCCAGTCATCTGAAAGGTTAATCAACGCACTTAATCGAGCGCCCGTGTACTGGCTCGTATTGTGATCGTCTTCGACTAGATTAGTGTTGTCAGCGGCCTCAAAGGTAACGCCGGGCATATCAACATAGCCATTGCCATCAGCATCACCAGCTGGATCATAGTGGGTGTTTCCTGGAGCTGCTTGGAAACCAGTACGGTTTGCACTAACAGCAACTCCGTTACTGCGCATAAATCCTTCAACACGGAAGCGAGCACTTTCTTGTACAGTCCGCGTGCCATGGACGTTATCGATGTAACCACCCTTGTCATCGCTATAAACAACACCACGAATAGTAATATTATCGCTAACAGGTAAGTTATACATTGCCTCGAAGTTGTTGTTGGTGCCACCTTCGTTCATCGTGGAGAATCCAACTTTCAACTTACCGTAGGCTTCAGAAGGATCAGGCTTATTGGTAATTAAACGAACCGTACCTGCCTGTGAACTCGCTCCAAAAAGCGTACCCTGTGGGCCAGCAAGAACCTCTACTCGATTTAAATCAGCTGCGTAAACATCAAGGTTACGGCCAGGCTGCGCCAAAGGCTGCTCATCAAGATAAAATGCAACGTTCGGAGCAAGACCAGCAACACCAGCGATTGAAATAGCAGGTGTAGTTGATGCGACACCTCGAATGTAAATAGTGTTTTGTCCTGGGCCACTACCACCAGCGGTTACGCCAGGTAGTTGGATAAGATAGTCTTCAAAATTGGAAATGCCCATCTGGTCCAATTTTTCTGAAGTGATTGCAGACACTGCCACTGGGATGTCTTGAGTGCTTGCAGACGTCTTGGTTGCTGTAACAATAACCTCTTCAATTCCAGCAGCAGCGACTAAACTTGAGCCTGTTGCCGCAATACCTGCAGCAATAACCGTTGCCACTGCGCGGTTTACTTTTGTCTTATGAAACATATGTTTCTCCCCGGTAAATAATAAAAAAAACTACATGAAACCCCACAAACTGGGATCTCACATGAGTCAGTCTAACATTAAAATAGCCTTGTTTTCAGCTAATGCCCCCAGATCGTCCCCCACAAATACGCCTCAGACAAATTAATAAATTAAATTGATTGATTAGATTTTGTTATTAATTAAAGCCTGAATTTCACTAGACCTCATAGGTAGTGGCCTACAGCGTTTATATTTAAATGATTTGTGAATAAGCCTTGGCCGAAAATAGCTCTAACTTTTAAACTAAACATTTTTAATAAAATTTTCCCACTCGGCCCTTATGAGGGGTCAACTAACTCAATTTTTCCTGAAGTTATCGAAATAGTCTTACTTTTATACAGATTACCTAATGCCTGCTTATATTTTTTCTTAGACACTTTAAAGGTTCTGTATATTTCTTGCGGATCGCTCTTGTCAGTCAACGAGGAAGACCCGCCTTGCTGCGTTAAATACTGAACGATCTGCTGAGAGAGATCATGATCTCCTTGCAGTGTGGCTTGGGATATTAGTAAATCAACTTTTCCATCTGGACGAATCGATTTAACGAACCCTGGAAGCTTCTCGCCTATCTTAAGCGGGCGATAAGCATCTACACGAAAAAGCAGCCCTAAATATTTATTATCGATAACAGCTTTGTAACCCAGCTCAGTTCGTCCCGCAATTTGTAAACTGACGCTTTGTTGTGGTTTTAGCCACACAGGGTGCTCATCTAGATGATGGCTTAGCTTGGTTGAGGCCGCTATGCGATCGGACTGCTCATCATGATAAACATGCACAACATAAGAGTACCCCACTTCCATGGGCTTCTGCTGCTCGTTATAGGGTACTAACAAGTCTTTGGGCAGCCCCCAGTCCATAAATGCACCAGCATGGTTGATGTCAACAACGGTCAACATTTCGCAATTCCCGACCTCAACCTTGGGCTTCTCGGTAGTGGCAATCAGCAAATCATCGGAGTCAAAATATAAAAAGACGCTCAACCAGTCCCCTACTTCACACCCTTCTGGCACATAGCGCTTTGGCAGTAAAATAGTATCCAAGTGATCGCCATCGAGATAGACACCAAAATCTACCTGCTTAACAACTTGAAGTTGATTGAATTTGCCGACTGTGACCATAGGAATAAACCAAATAAAGAAAAATATATTTTTAGAGAATGCGATTGTACAGGACTTCTAGACGTTCACTCGCATAAAGGTACCGCACAACACCAATAATTCGATTATGATTACGTTGCCAAAGGTGACATTCGGGTTTTACAGCTACTCCAATAAGAGAGTTTTTGATGAGTACCATCTTTTCCAAAACGTTTAAAAATGCCTGGGTGTTAAGCTTAAGTAATGCCGTAGCAGGTTCAACGTTGCCGCTAATGCATTTAGCCGGCACTCTGGCCGGCAGTCGCTTGGCTCCCTCTCCTGACTGGTCTACCGCACCCATTGCACTGATGATTTTGGGGACAGCCTGCAGTGTCATCCCGGTGAGTCGCACCATGCAGCACTTCGGAAGAAAGACAGGCATTTATCTGTTTTTAGCGGTTGGCATTATGGTCTGCATCCTTGCTATGACTGCATTGCATATTGCCAGTTTCACATTATTCTGCATTGCGTCTTTTATACTTGGCTCCTTTAATGCAACGCTCCTTCAAAGTAGATTCGCAGCCATGGAGTCTGTTGGAATAGAAGATAGAACAACTGCCGCATCAATGTTTATGGGAAGCGGCATCATTGCGGCCTTTGTCGGCCCAGAAATAGCACTAATAGGCAAAGATCTTTTTGTAACGGCTTATCAGGGTTCATTTCTAATGGCAGCACTCTGCATTGTAATCTCTGCCGCAATGTTAACTTTTTACAAACCAGAATCAATGCCAGTAGCGCCTGAAGTAAAACCAAAAATAGCCGCCAACCAGCTCTTCTTACATCCAACTTTTTGCCTCGCGCTAGCCAGTGGTGCTGTCGCCTACATTGTCATGTCTTTTATCATGACCGGTACGCCGCTTAGCATGCATGAAGTCCACGGCCATTCCCTGGTCGATACTAAATGGGTCATTCAAAGCCATATCGCGGCGATGTTTCTACCCTCGTTCTTCGCCCCTGTTTTAGCCCGCTATGCCGGCCTCAGAGGGATGATGCTCCTGGGGTTAATCTCCTACTGTATTGCCATTGCAGTCGGTTATTCTGACAACAGTACACAGGGCTTCTGGATGCAGTTAGTACTACTGGGGGTTGGCTGGAACTTTTTATTCACCGCTGGAACGACCCTGCTTCCAAGCACTCACCAGGAAGAAGATCGATTTAAAGCGCAGAGCATCAATGATCTTACGGTCTTTTCGTTTCAGGCAATTGCTGCACTATCAGCCGGATGGGCACTGCAACTCATCGGCTGGCAACAAATGGCTCTGCTGTGCCTAATCCCCGTGTCGATTATGCTGCTGGCATTGGTTTGGGAACGGATTAAAACCGATAAAGCACAAACTAATATCTAGCTTTCGCCACGGTAGACGCAGCCGCTAGTGCAAGTTTCTTTGATTTCAATGGCACTTAATAGAGGTAACTGCGGCTTTAGCTTTTGCCAAATCCACAAAGCGAGATTTTCACTGGTAGGGTTTTCTAATCCTTTCACATCATTGAGATAATGATGATCAAGCTGATCATAGATTGGTGCAAAGGCTGCCTTAATATCGCCAAAGTCCATTATCCAGCCGCTGGTCTCGCCAACAGGCCCTTCCACATAGATTGCCACCTGAAAAGAATGGCCGTGTAAACGCGCACATTTGTGCCCTTCTGGGACGTTTGGCAGACGGTGGGCCGCCTCAATACTAAACTCTTTATAAATTTGCATTTATGATCAATAAATTATCGTTGGTGAGGGCCTTATTTTAGAGCTGCGGAAGAGATATGTATATAGGCTGAGAAAATGTTTGACAGTGTCCTACAGTTCGGTAGAATGCGGCACTCTCTAGAGGGGTGGTTAGCTCAGCTGGTAGAGCATCGCCCTTACAAGGCGAGGGTCACAGGTTCAATCCCTGTACCACCCACCATTAGAGAAATTGCTTTCACGGACCGGTAGTTCAGCTGGTTAGAATGCCGGCCTGTCACGCCGGAGGTCGCGGGTTCGAGTCCCGTCCGGTCCGCCATAAGCAAAAATTAAACCTCTGTTTTTACAGGGGTTTTTTTGTATCTGAGATATTTAAATTTCTTAAGATTAATTTCAGGTTACATTCTGTTTTATAAAAAGGATTTCTAGTCTCGGCATGTTCT
>Ga0209302_10000268_pt1 | contig 31900 bp, 39 predicted proteins | sample ArcOceMetagenome_2_FD_187445 | JGI IMG/M metagenome (GOLD analysis project Ga0209302, IMG submission 187445) | Marine eukaryotic phytoplankton communities from Arctic Ocean - Arctic Ocean ARC135M Metagenome (SPAdes) (version 2) | ecosystem: Environmental > Aquatic > Marine > Oceanic | place... | reverse complement strand
CCCCACCACCTCCTCACCTCCTCACCCCACCTCCCCCTCACTGTCTCTTTCCCTCCCCCCCTCTCCCCACCCCACCTCTCCTCCCCTCGCCTTCTCACCCTCCCGCCATCCCGCCGCGCTTCCAGGCAAGCGGAGCCCCGCGACCCCGCGACGCTCGCGCGCGCGGCGAGCTGCCTGCAGGTGGACGCCGAGCAGATGCTGCAGCCTCTCAACTCGCGGCGGACCTACCTCATGACCGGGGAGATGTATGTCAAGCAGCTCGACGAGATGCAGGCCGCCGACGCCGCCGACGCCCTCGCCAAGGCCGTCTACGGCCGCATGTTCGACGCGGTCGTCAAGCGCATCAACACGCTCCTCGACTGCGGCGTTTCGGGCGGGGAGAGCGCCGCCGCCTCTCCCATGGCCTCTAAGCCGGGGACGAGCCGCTCGCCGGCGGCCGCGGCGGGCGCACCGCCCAAGGAGGCGCCCTTCATCGGCATACTGGACATCTTCGGCTTCGAGAGCTTCGAGACAAACTCTTTCGAGCAGATCTGCATCAACTGTGCGCCCGCCCACCACCCGACAACCGACAACCGCCGCCCGCCGCCCGCCGCCCAGCACCGGCCACCCGCACGCTGCCATGCACGCTGCCATGCATGCTGCCATGCACGCTGCCATTTCCGCTGGAATGCAGCATGCACATACACCCCGCAGACGCCAACGAGGTGCTGCAGCAGCAGTTCAACTCGGACGTCTTCAAGCAGCAGCAGGCTGAGTACGAGGCGGAGGGCGTGCCGTGGACCAACATCGACTTCGAGGACAACAGCCAGGTGCTGCTGCTGCTCGAGGCCAAGCAGGTGGGCGCCTTCGCGCTGCTCGACGAGGAGAGCCGGCTGCAGAGCGGCAGCGCGGCGACCTTCGTCGAGAAGCTGCGCACGGCGCAGCAGAAGAACCCGCTCTTCTCGGTGCCCAAGCTCGCGCTCAAGAGCGGCGGGCCCGCCTTCACGGTCAAGCACTACGCGGGCCCCGTGACGTACGACACCTCGCACTTCCTCATCAAGAACACAGACCCGCTGCACCCGGAGCTGTGCGAGGCCATCGAGGAGAGCAAGTGCGACTTCGTCGCCGCGCTCTTCGCACCCCCCCCAAGCGCCAAGGAGGGCGAGAAGAAGGTCAAGAATCAGCGCAAGGGAAGCGCACTCTACACGCAGACCATCGGCTCGCGCTTCAAGGAGCAGCTCAAGGACCTCATGCAGCTCATCGGCTCGACGCAGGTGCACTACATCCGGTGCGTCAAGCCCAACGCGGGGGCGAGCAGCGAGCTCTTCGACAGCGAGCTGGTGGCCGACCAGCTGCGCTTCGCCGGGATGCAGGAGGCCGTGCGCATCAGCCGTGCCGCCTTCCCGCACCGGCTGCCCCGAAAGGACTTCCTGCTGCGCTTCGGCCCGCTGCGCGCGGGCACCGACGTGCGCGACGAGGCCCAGCTGCCACCGCTGCTCGCCGCGCTGCTCCAGCCCGACGCCTTCTGCCTGGGCAAGACCAAGGTCTTCATGCGCGGCAGCACCCTGCCTGACCTCGAGGACCAGAGGGCCGGCCTGTGCACGCGGCGCGTCGTGCAGCTGCAGGCCGCCTGGCGCGGCCTCGGCGCGCGCCGCTACCGCGCCGCCGCCGCCGCCGCCGTGCTGCGCATCGAGTGCGCGGCGCGCCGCAGCCGCGCGCGGCGCGCCGCCGCGACGCGCCGCGGCGCGGGCGGCAGGATCCGGCGCGTGTGGCGCGGCGCGCTGGCGCGGCGCCTCTGCGTCGCGCTCAGGACCTCGCGCGCGGCGACGCGCATCCAGGCGGCGCAGCGGCGCCACCGGCTCGACCGGCCATACGCGGCTCGCAAGCGCGCGGCGGTGCGCGTGCAGGCCGCGGGGCGCGCGCGGCTGGCGCGCAGCCGATGTACCAAGATGGCCGAGGAGAAGAAGGTGCAGGCCACGTACGAGTACCAGCTCAACGAGGCGCGCACGCGGCTGCAGGCCGAGGCCGACGAGAAGAGCGCGCTGGCCGCGGAGAAGGCCAAGCTCGAGACGGCGCTGCGCGAGAGGGCGCAGGACGACGGCAAGGCGGCGGAGCGCCTCGAGGAGGAGCTCGCGCAGCGGCGGCAGCACTCGGAGGAGACTGCGCGGCTGCTGCTGCAGCAGCAGGAGGAGGTGCTCGCGCTGCGCAAGCAGCTCGAGGCCAGCGAGATCTCGCTCAAGGCAGAGCAGGGCGCCAAGGCGGGCGCCGAGCGGCGCGCGGAGCAGGCGCAGCTGACCTTGAGCATGGAGCGCAGCGAGCACCTCAAGCTGCAGCGGCTGCTCGACCACGAGAAGGCCGCCGCCGCCGCCGCCAAGGCGCGCGAGAAGGAGGCGCGCCACGCGCTACGCGAGATGGGCGGCGACGCCAACGCCGGCGGCGGCGGTGGAGCCGATCTGCGCGCGTCGGGCTCGGAGGTGGGCGGGGGTGGAGGCGGCGCTAGTTCGACCAAGGCGTCGGGTGAGGTGCAGGCGGCGCAGGCGGCGCAGCAGGCGGCGCAGGCGGCGCAGCAAGACGCGCAGGAGCGCGAGTCGCAGCTGAAAACCAAACTCGCGCACGCCGCCAACGAGGCGGCGCGCGCGCGCGAAAAGCTGCGCGCCATGCAGGACTCGCTGCGCGTCAAGCAGCGCGAGTGGGACAAGGACCGTACGAACCTGCAGCGGCAGGCGCACGCGCCGCCTCCGCCGCGCCCCCCTCCGCCGCGCCCCCCTCCGCCGCGCGCGCCCCCTCCGCCGCTCCGCGCCCCCTCCCCCGACGGCCGAAGCCGTCTCCTCGCCTCGCCCGCTGACCAGCCGTGTCCGCTCTCCTGCGACTGCCGCCCCCACCCCGCTCCCGTCGCCACCCCAATCCCCGCTCCCGTCCCAACCCCGCCCCGACCCGCCCGTGCAGGTGGACAACTTGCAGGCGGACCTCGCCAAGCGGGAGCAGTGGCTGGGCAAGGCCAAGGATATCATCACCGAGTATCAAAAGCGATCTGGACCCGGTGGGCCGGGAGGCACGCCGGGCAAGTGAGGCATCGGGTCGCAGGCGGGGCACGCGCGCGCGACAGAGGCCGAGGCGGTGCGCACGAGAGGAGCGCGGACCACCGGGGCTTCTTCACAGCGTGGGGGAAGTGTCAGCGTAAGTAAGTGTCAGCGCACAAGTGTGCGGTGCGCAGCCGAAGGGACCGAAGCCAGTAAGTGTGTGGGCTGTCGAGTGGTGCCCTCCTCAGCCTCTTCGGAGGTGCCTCTTCGGAGGTGAGACGTTGCAATTTGTAGCGTCGTAGTCTAGATGCGTGCGTCTTTTCTACGTAGAAACATAGAGATCTCTCTCTCTCTATCTACCTCCACCTCACGTTCGCCCCCCGGTCACCCGCTCCTGAGCGGTCCTCCGACCTAAACGATATTCACCAGATATTCACGTTTGCAACTTTTTCACGCGGCGACGCGACGGGGCGCGCCCGCTAGTGCACTACAAGCATGGCGTGCCCATCTGGGTTCACGCTTTCCTTCCGAGGATTCTACAGCTGCGCTGTCGATAAGAAGCCGTGCGCCACCAAGCGCGAGCGGCCGGGCATGAGCGCCAGCGAGTGCGCTGCCTCGTGCTCCTCGTGTGTGGCATTCAGCGTCTACGGCGGCCGCGAGTGCTGGATGTACCGCGAGCTGACGGGAGATCGCATCTACGGGGCTGACTCCGTCTTCTGTAACCGCGACCGGCCGCTCTCGTCCACCTTTGCGCGGCTGCAAGAGTTCCGCGACGTGCTGACTGTGGAGGTTGCCGGCAACGCTCGGGTGGTGCGCTCGTCGGGCGGCGCGGCGAGCGGCGGCGTCGTGAGCGAAGGGATGGGGTACGGCCTGCTGTTGGCGGGAATCGCCGCGGCTGCCGAGGAGCGCGGCGGCGACTCGTGGCGCGCATCGCTCTGGTTTGGCGAGCAGCTCTTCGTCGGGTGGCGGCGCATGGCAGAGTCTTCCCACAGCTCTTGCCAGGACGACGACCAGCGCGCGCTATGCGGTGGGCGGCTGAAGCGCACGGGCGAGGGGCCGACGCGTGGCCACTCGGCGTGCCTGCCCGCGTGGCGCTTCGACAACCAGATTCGCAAGCAGGCCGGACCGGGCTCCGCCGCTGACGCGGACGAGGACGCACTGCTGGGGCTGGTGTGATACACGCACTGTCTACCGTGCTCGTTGAGGTATCGGGCTCTACTTACTCTGGCTATACTCACTAGGTGCTGCTGGTCGAGGCGTCGGACGAGGCGAGCTGGCCAGGCTGGGCGGCGGTGGCGCTGTGGGCCTACGAGAGCTGCCGCGCCTTCCTCCGCTGGAACACTGTGCCGCGCTTACTAGGACTACTAGGACACTTACTAGGCGCCGCACGGCGAGCGGCTATACGTACTGTGGCTCTACTTACTGAGGCCCTGCTTACCATGGCTCTACCTACCATGGCTCTACCTACCATGGCTCTACTTACTAGGTGCCGCACGGCGAGGGCAGGCTGCCTCGGCTCGGCTCGTGCTGGGGCGGATGGGATTGCTCCAACCCATCCTACCTCGCGCCCGCGCACTACCGCGCCTTCCGGAGGTACATGCTGCGGCACGGCGCGCGCTTCGGCAGCACGGCGGACGAGGGCGAGAGGGTGGCGGCGCAGTGGGAGGCACTGGTGCAGAGCAGCTACACCATGCTGGGCGAAGCACAGTGCCCCACCACCGGCCTCACCCCCAACTGGTGGCAGCCCGCAGGCCCACAGCGGCCGCGCGGCCGGACGGGGTGCAACTCGTCCGGCACCGACGCCGACGAGTTCGGCAGCGAGGCGGTAAGCAGTAGGTGGTTGGTGGTAGGTGGTAAGTAGTACGAGTAGGTTAGAGTTCGGCAGCGAGGCGGCGCGCGGCTATACTCACTGTAGCTAATGCTCACTGTGGCTGTACTCACTGTGGCTATGCGCACGATGGCTATACTCTATACTCACAGGCGCGTGGCGTGTGGCGCGTGGTCCTCGATGCGCTGTGGGCCACAGACAAGACGGTCCGAGATGCGCTCGAGGGCGCGGGCGCCGAGCCGCGCGCCGCGGCGGGTGGCGCCGCTGCACTCGACCTCGCGACGGGCGTCGAGGTGCTAGCCGTGGCGCCTACTTGCAGCCTACTACTCGCTACCTACTGCTTACTGCTTGCTCCTTGCTGCTCACTGCTTACTGCATACTGCGTACTACCAGGTGTTGGCCGCCGCGCCCGGTCTCGATCCGGTGCAGTACTCATGGCGGGTGGCGCGGCAGTTGGTGCTGAAGAGGAACGCGTCGCACCCTTCGGGCTTCGGCGAGCTCGACACGCCGCGCCGCACCGCTAGCGGCGTGGGCTGCCATGTGAGCTCGATCCACCGTGACTGGCAATGGAACGCCTTCATGTTCGGGCCGCTCTCCGCTGCGCTGCTGCTGCCGCTGCCGCCCGCCGACCCGCACGCGCCGGGACAGCGCGCCACGATGCACGCGCTGGCGCAACGGGTCGCCGCCGCGCCCATCGTGGACTACTACAACGGCGCATGGCTCGCGCTGTCCTCGGCCACCTTGAACGGCGACCTGGGCCGCGCCTGCCCGCTGCTCTTCGACGACTGCTTCTTGCATCGCCCCGCCGACGCCACCGCCGCCGCCGCCGCCGCGCAGCCGCAAGCTGCCTTGCCGCCGCCACCGAGGCCGCTGCCGCTTGTCGCCTCGCCGCAGACCCAGGCGGTCAGACAGGAGGAGGCCGCCTGTGTCGCCACGGACTGCCAGGGTTGGTGCTCGGAGCACTTTATGGAGAGCCACTGCAGCAACTGCAAATGCCAGTGTCCGTTTTGCGAGAGCGGTCGCATGTAAAGCACTAGACTACAGTAAAGTGTAAAACGGTAGAAAGGTACACATGTGTGGTACATTAAACACACACAACAACAAAAACGAGTTAAATTAGAATTTAATGACACCCGCACAATCGAGTGGTTAACGCATGCGCGCCAGTGCAGCTGAGCTCTCCATCGTTAACTAGGCACGCGCCGGGCTGAGCTTCCTGGGGCGCATCAGCGATGACCGCCGCTGGCTGGTCCGCCCCTAGCGAGTGCGAGCAGCGCTCGCAACTGAAGTGCCGCATGAGCATTTCGCACGTGTTCGCCTCCGCCAGCCTCGCCTCGTCACACGCGCGCTGCTCCCTCTCGCACGCGTCCGCGCACGACTCCGCCGCCCTGCACCGGATAGCAGGCTTCGGCCCTGAGTACTAATACTGTGCATTCGCGGCTGCAAGCCTAGGTGTTCGAGGGCGACGAGCTGACCGCGCGACCACGAAGTGCGTTGTCCTCGGCTGTACGGCGCCGGCCGCGGCTACTGCCAGCTCGGGCGAGGCCGCCGTCAGCCCAAACGAAGACTCTCCCGGCTTGGCGCGAGGCTGGGTTAGCGGGTTGAGCGGCGTGAGCGTCTTGAAGCTGTCCGAGCTCCAGACGATGCGGGGGCTCGCGAAGTCGGTCGGAGCGAGGCGTGCCGCCTCCTTGCACCTGGGTGTTCAACGCACGCGAAATCGGCGAATTTAGCTAGGACTAAGTCCTAGGACTCTTGGCCGCATCGCAGCCCCCCATTGGGGCAGCGGCGGTTCAGCGCTTGTCCAGAGTGCGTAGCAGCCCCAAGTGCCTGGAGAGCCAACCCCAGGAAGTCAGGGCAGCGACTGTGGCAACGCTAGTACGGCGATCTCGACATCCTTGAGCACGGCCACACGTCGTCGTCCGGGCAGTCCTTCTCATTGAATACCTCGGCTGGAAGCAGCCAGTCATAGAGCAGCGCCTGGGCCGTCAAAGGCCGTGGAATCGGCGACTTTGGAGGCGGCGGCCCGCTCGAGCAGCCAAGGCAGTGGCTTGGCGCCCAGTGGCCTGGTCTCTCCCCCCTGGGATCGCCGAACCCTCCAGGGCCGCCAAGCGCGCCCTGAGGAGTTCGCCCTGAGGAGGCGCAGGAGCCGAGATCGGGGGCCCTGCTAAGGGGGCACTGGCCGTGTTTCGCGTGCTGGCAGGGCATAGCAGCCAGGGATGAAGCGGTGGCTTGGCTGGTTTATGGTGCTCTTGGTACCAATGTGGAAGAAGAGGTTGTGGCGAAAGATGCGGTAGGAGCGGCCGGCGGCGAGTGCGCGGGTGTCTGCCCGCTCGCCCGAGAACCACTCAAACAGCAAGTGGTCGGGCGGCCGGCGCTCGAAGTGGGCGAGCAGATGCCTCTGCAGTGCGGGCAGGTCCGCCTGACACAAGGCCACGCCGTTTTGTTTTGGAGGCTGCAACCCTATGCATGGAGGCTGCAACCCTATGTAGTGGCGTCCGCCTGATGCACCACGACGCCATTGAAGCCGTAGGAGACGCGCAGTGCCAGCCAGCCAGGGTCGTACCGGTAAGCCTATAGGGAGATGTGAAGAGGAGATGTGAAGAGGAGCCAGTGGAGGTGGCGGGTGTAAGGGGCTACACGGGGTGGTTGTAAGGGGCCGGGGCTTGTACATACATGGTGTGTGCACGATGCACGCATGACTTATGCATGGTACATGTGTGGTTCGCATGGCACATGCCTTGGAGAGGAAGTAGCGGAGCGACTCGAGGCCATGCGGGCAGAATAGCCAGTCATCCTCCATCATCATCACGTGTTCCGCCGCCGGCTGCACGTCGAGGATCGCGTTGATCGCCGCGACCAGGTCGCAGCTCTGCCTCTGCACCTGAGGGTTGAAAGCTGCGAAAGCCTCAAATTCTGCCGGGCCTCAGGGCCGCACCGAGGCGTCATATTGGGCCCTGAGCGCTTCGTCCCGAGCTCGTGGCGCCGCCACCAAGGTGGCCCACTTGGAGCATGGTACACTTGGATCATGGTACACTTGGAGCATGGCCCACTTGGATCATGCCTCTGCACGCTCGCCGTGACCGCGCCCGAGCCTCCCTGCCGCCCAGGGCATTTGAGCGGGGGCGTTGGCGGTCGTTTGGCGACGAAGCGCACCTGGAGTACATAGAGTCGCAGCCTGGATTGCACAGGATTGCAGCCTGGATTGCACAGGGTTGCAGCCTGGATTGCACAGGGTTGCAGCCTGGATTGCACAGGGTTGCAGTTTGGCGACGAAGCGAAGCGCACGCTGCGATGGCTGCCGAAGCGCTGCTGCGCCTGGGCGAGGACGGTGTGTGCTTCAGGCGGCTGCTGGTTGTTCACGACCAGCACTTGCACGTGCGCGCTCAGCGGGTCGTGAGGCGGGAGCTGCTCGAGGATCGAGACCTGCATGTTGAAAGCCGCAGAGTCGGCGACTTAGGCCAGGCCTCGCGGCCACACCGCAGCCTCCCATGGGCCCTGAGCGGCTCAGCTGCGCGTCCCGAGTGCATAGTGCGGTCAGGAGCGGAGAAAGTCAGCCCCAGGAGTTCAGGGCAGTGAGCTTCGGCACCACCAAGACGGGCATCTTGCCATGGCATCTTGAGCATGCTGCGAGGCGAGCGTGCGCAGCAAGTACTCGGAGTTGTCCTTGCGTCCGACGGACATGATGGCCATCCGCAGCCAGATGCCAGGCGCGTTGTAAGGACTCGGAGATATCCTCGCGGGTTGTGCCGTACTGCCTTGCACTGCCGCCGCCACCGCCAGATTATCTGGCGGTCCCTCCTCTTCGCTCACAGGAGGCACTTTGCCTGTGAGACTGGACACGTTATCGCTGTTGGCCAGGCCTCTCAGCAGCTCCTCGTTCTGTTGCGCCAGTTGTGCGAGGACCGCTAGCTGTGCCGACGCCTCACCAGCCTCGATCAGCGTGTCTGGACACGCGGTGGGTGCCCGGTTGAGCACCGAGAGTGGCAGCAGTGTGCCAAGCACCACAACGGTGCCGAAAAGCAGCATGCCCCTCGAAGGACCTCTGGCCGCGCCGCCTCGTATCGTGGAGGCGCTGGAGCAACGAGGCAGAAGCGGCGGCTGCGCCAGGTTCCGGCTCATGTGCACCGTCGCGCGTCGAGCTGGCGGGGGGCACGTGGTGAAATCTGCCCAACCTTGGCGGCAACCTAGATAAGAACAATCTTATCTTATCTTATCGCAACCTAGATGACAGACAGACACAGACAGATAGACACAGACAGGCAGACAGCCGCGCACCGTGCATTTGTGTCTGGGTGTGAGCGGCCCAGGCATCGCGGCATTCCGTAGTATACGTGTCGTGTATATACGAAAAACATTAATTATGAGACCTATAAGAAGATAAGGTCGCTCAGAAGCGGGTGACCGGAGGGCGATGGTGCAGGATTGTGCTCGGTGACGTTCTGGCCGAACACGTACTCGAACTAAGAGGTACGGTAGGGCCCGTGTCTGGCCGTAGAGGTAGCGGGCGGGAGTTTTGGCAGCGGCCGCGCCGCTCGCTGGGTACGTGGGTTCCAGCGGACACCACGCGCCCATCTGATCTTACTTTACGGCCGTTGCAACGTAATTTTTTTCTATCGGCATATAACACCGGCATTTTAACACTTTTACCGGCATATAAAACGCGCGCTGTCTCTCGTTTGCGGTGAACCCACCCACGGATGCCGTTGACCGCGTGCATTCGCGTTGGGAACATACAAGTGTACTACCTAGTGACGGAATTCCGGCTCGGAACGTCACAGTAGTTTCACAACCTTCAACGGTTCCGCGGCCGCCTGACCTGACCTAGCTCAGCCCTCTTCCATGCCCGCGTCTCTAGCCGAGCCTATCAACAGCGGGAAGGTACTCTTAGTTAGACTAAAAAAAACGTGTAGGCTGCACCGATAGGAGTGGCGGAGCCGGAAGGCCGTTGGCGGTGCAGCAGTTTGTAGCACTAGCAGGTGACGCAGCACGTGGAACCGCGCCATTATCGGGGTTTCCCAGACTGCATTGGCCGACACGCGACAGCAGCTTCGCCCGTGCCCGCTCGAGAGCCCGCACAGGTCTACGCCACGGGCTCAACCAGAGGGCACATCGATTCGCCAGCGCGACGTCGCTCGCGAGCCGCCTGGGCGCGCGTCCGGGCACGCGCCGGCGCCCTGGCTAAGGGGCTGTCTATTGTATTCATACAGCCCCTTACCCTGCAGACTAGTGGGTGTGGGGGAGGGGGAGAAAAACGGGACTCGGGAGCCTTGCAAGAAGTAGAGGCACACTGCACGGCCCCACGGGGGGTAATCGTTGATAGATAAAAGTAGATATCGGAATTAAAAGAAAAGATAAAGGGTTAAACTTGAAAGCGGCGGTCTGGAACGCAACTGTTTAAAAAGCCTTAAAACATCGCGTGTGCCGTGTGGTGTGTGTGCGCGGGCGCGCCGCGCCTTGGGTGGGGGCGCTGGGGGGGAATACATCGTTGAAGCAACGCCCTCTCTAGTCTCGACTTGGCAGCACTCCCAAGTCCGATGGCGAGCCGCGCAGCTGCAGAGTCCCCCCGACTCCCGAGCCCGCCCGGAGGTACGTGTACCCGCCCACGGGTGCGGGTAGCGGCGGCCGCGCGAGCGCCTCCACGGGTGCCAGCCTCAGGACTGGTGGGCGTGGTGGCTCCGGTTCTGCAGCGCGCGCCGGTGGCTGCTGGACGGCGCATGCGAGTTGCGGAAGCGGGTCTTCCGGCTCACCCCCACGGTCCTCCAATGGGATGTCAGGCGATGGCGCGGGCGGCGCGGGCGGGAGGCGCACGTCCTGTCGTCGGCGGTGCCGTTCCGCCTCGCTGCCTCGCTCCGCCTGCTGGCGCATCTCCTCAACCCGCCGCTGCTGGTCCTGCCACCTGAGTGTTGCACGGCCCTAAATCGGCGACTTCGGCCGGGCCTCACGGCCACACCCAGCCTTCGATTAGGCCTGAGCGGCTCAGCAGCTCGCCCCAAGCGTGTGGCGCGGCCAGGAGCTTGAATAGTCAGCCCCAGTAGGCCAGGCTAGCGAGTTGTGGCACCACCCAGGACGACCAGTTCAACATTGTCTCACCGCGCCGACTCGCGGCCCGCCTCTCGGCTACGGCAAGCAGGCACGTGCGCAGCCATCAGCTCGATGGGCATCAGCTTGCCGCACGCCTTGCACCGCTCCGCCGTGGGCGCGTCGAAGAGAGATTCCCGCCTATCGGCAGCCGCTTCCAAGAGAGAGACTTCTTGTGGCGGCGCGGCTGCCGGCCCCGAGCCGACCAGCTGCATCGCTGCGTGCAGCCACAAGGCCAGCGCCGCAGCGCCTCCACTCACTCCCTCGAGGTGGCGTGGAGTCATCAACCCGCCGATGTCGGCTTGCTGCGCGGAGAGCACGCACTGCCTCTGCGCCGGGGTGACATTCGCGGGCTCGAAGCTGCGCAGGCACTGCCACAGGCTGGGCTGCTTCCTGCCCGGCGGCGGCCGTGCGCCCGATCCGCCTCGCCCGGTTGGCTTTGCTGGCTGAGCGTGCAGCACCTTCTGGCAGCCGGCCCAGTCAGGGAGCTCGTCGGCGAGCCCGATCAGCACGCCCAGGCTGCCAATGACAAGGACCAGCCCTCGCGGTGGTGAGTCCATTGCCTGTAGGCGCAGGATGTCCAGTGCGGTGATGTCGGACAACATAGAGGTGTCTACTGCGCCTCGCGATGATGCGCCGGCCTGCATGATCGTCTCGCAAGAATCGTGGAAGCTCGCGCGTACGGTCGCGAACGTCGAAGGGACGAAGCCGTTCTTCGCAGCCACGAGCGTTTGCCACGAGCGGCTGCGACGAAGAAGTTTGGGGAGATAATCCGCGCTCCTCGACCTAAACAAACAAGCAACGAGAACTGTGAACGCTGAAAAAAATCACACGCGCACGCGGCTTCTCTGGCTCTCAGGAGAGACAGCAGAGGCAGGAGTGAAGCCGAGAAGAGGCTCCTCAAGAGCGTTAGTTGCGTGAGGTTAACGGGTTCGGCCGTGTTCCGTAAAATATCCTGCAACTTTCCTGCAACCACGTCACCTCTTACCTGTTGCTCTTACCTGTTGCAGGCACACCACCTCTTACCCCGTGTGCCTCATCACACTTGGTCTGTCTTCAACATGCCTTCAGATGTCGTCCTGCTGGTGCTCGCCTCCGTGCTGACATTTGCCTACGGGCAAGCCCTTGAGGCCGGCCCGATGGCGAACCGCTCCCGATGGGCTGCCCTAGAGTCACTAGAGGACGCCCTGCCGACGCTGCCAGCGTGCGACCGCGAAGGCTATGTTGCCCTGTTTACTAAGCACCACAACGTAATCACGCACAACAGCACTAGCGGCAAGGCATGGGGGACCTTTGGGCAGAAGATGGGGGAGGACATGCAGCATCTGCAGCTTCGCGTGCTGCTTCGGTCGCTTCGTAGGCACGAGAACATGTGCCGTCGCGACTTTATCCTGCTGCTCGGCACCTCGCTGTTGCTGCCTCGTGACACGGAGGACGGCCTCCTTGCCGACGGCGCGGCGGGAGGCGGCCGCACGGTCATCGTTCGCGTGCCACCGATTCGCGTAGGTGTGCCCACGCTGGACAAGCTGCACGCATGGGCACTCACCAACTATACGTCGCTGGCATTCATCGATTCGGATGTCATGGCCGTCGCCCCGCTCGACTTATTCGATGAACGCAACACGCGCGGGCTACTCATCGCGCGCCACCCTTACGACGCGGTCCAAGCCAAGTGCGGGCTGCCACTGGAGCGGCGAGGCGTGAGCGCACTCTTCCTAATGCACCCGAGCACCTTGCTGTTCGAACAGCTGCTCACGTCGACGCGCAAAAACAACTCGTGGTGGGACGTCGAGCAGACTCGCCACACGCCAGAGCAGATGGGCCTAGCGTGCTACTTCCACGAGCACCGCAGCTTGGCCACTCTGCCATGTCGCTACCTGTACGACCTCGCCAACTCGCACCACGTGGCCGGCGGCTCGCACCACCGCGGCTGTTTGCGGCGCGGCGCGGCGCGCTGGTCGTCCGCCGGCAACGCGCATTGCGCCGCCGTGGCGGAACGGATGGCATCCGAATGCCTTTGGGAGGGGCACGCGCATGACGTGCGTGCTGTGCACTTCAAGGGCTCCATGAAGCCGTGGACGAAAGTGCTGCCGAAGTGCAAGCGATTGAAGCACGGCCGGCTGCTCAAGCTCCCTCTCAATAATAACTCGGCTGTGGGCCTACCGCCCGACGCGCGGGCGCGCAAGGCGGGGGTCGCGCTGCGACCGACGGAGGAACTCGAGTGGGACGAGAGAGTGGTAGCGTGCGTCACGCAGCAGGACCGCCAGCCCGTGGCGTGGGCGCGCTACGACAGCACACCTCGCGCACGCCTTCGGCTTGTCCCGCGCGCGTGCTGCTCGTACACCGTCGCACTCAAGGCCGAGTGGCACGCGCTGCGCCCTCCCACGAAGCAGCTGGAGCGTAGTTAGGTTGTACCGGGGATGAGTGAGAGAGCTGACATGTCTGCGTAGCGAGGGCTCGCGGAGCTGTTCGCCGGCCCCGGCTGCCAGCCACACTGCGTAACTGAGAATACGCTACTGCTCCTTATACGTGCATGGCTGCTCCCTAACCCTTGTATTTGTTTCTATAATATACGGCTACCTACCCTGGCCGGTTATTTCTTTTGCTTTAAGAGTTTATTCGAGAATAAACCAACACCCACTTTCCTTTACCAATTACATTTATTTTTGGCTTTTATATTTTCAATTATATGTGCAATGACCAATGTGGCGATCGGCACAGCTCACACTCCGCCTGACCGCCCCCATTCGCTTGTCAAGCGCGCGGCTCCTCCAGCAGCGCGGGCCCGATGCCTCGACGAGCATCAGGACGAGCATCAGGTTCAGGTCCATCAGGACAAAGCGTCTGCGACGCTCGAGCACATCAGGAGACGAGACGCGCACACACCCAGCGCCTCTGCGCGCGCGTATAGTCGCCCTCTTTCGGCGAGACGTAGCCCGCGCCGGTGTCCTTGTTGAAGGTCGCCGGCGGCCCGAGTCGCTCGCGCCGCCCATGTAACGCCCATGTATGCACCATCAGCTGGCCGCTCGGCGCGCGGTGCGTGCCCGAAGCCAAAAGAGGCGCCGCGCTGCCGCGCTGCCGCGCAGCCCCACCTCGCCCGCATCTGAGCCGATCGGAGCGAGCACCTTCTACGGTATCAGGTCGAAGACGGTGAGCATGCCCTCGAGCAGCAGCTTCAAATCCGCCCTGTCAGTGATCGCTGTACTCAGAGTAGTCCGCCGGCTCGCGCCGCACCTGACCGCCATAGACGCGCCGCAGCGCGTCGTACGGTAATACAACGCGTTCAAGATGAGGAAGTGCCGGGTCTGGTGACCCGACTCCCCATGTTCCATGTTGGTTTTGTCTTCTCGTGTATTTAATGCCTTCCACTACAAGCGTGTTGCAGACCAGTCTTGGGTTGACGATGGCAGCGCGGCCCGCGACTGTCGTGGAGAGGGGGCTGCCTCAAATCGTTTTGTCCGCGGCGGTCGTGGGCAACACGCAGGCTGTGGCTGCGTGGCTGAACGGGGGCGGCGGCGTGGACGCGCGCTGCGCAGAGTTACATGGTGCGACGCTGCTGATGGCGGCCGCCATCGGAGGGCAGAAGGCGCTAGTGCGGATGCTGCTGCAGCGCGGCGCGAGCATCAACCTGCAAAACTCCGACGGCATCACCGCCCTGATGGTCGCTGCTGATGGTGGCCATACCACGATCGTGCAGGAGCTGTTCGACGCCAAGGCCGATGCCTCGCTGCAGTCCATCGAGGGCAGCACGGCGCTCATGATGGCCGAGCAGCGGAAGCACACCGCGACAGCGCAGCTGCTGCGGCAGCACGCTAAGCGGCAGCCGGTTGAGGCTGAGGCCAGTGCGGCCGCCTCGATGGCGCACGCTGCGGCTGCGGCCGACGCGATGGCGGCGGAGCTGCTGGGGGAGGAGGCGGCGGAGAAGGAGGCGGTGGAGAAGGAGGCGGCGGCCAAGAAGGGTAAGGGCAAGAAGAAGAAGGCCAAGCCTCCACCTAAGGCGACGACCACTGGCGCGGGCAGCAGCGCAGGATCCGTGCCCCCGGTGCCAGAGCTGCCCTTGCAAGCTGCCAGCGGGCCACAGGCGGAGGCGAGGGCGGCCGCGGCGGCTCAGATGGCGGCTCAGAAGGCGGCATCGGACGCGGCGGCGGAGCAAGCCCAGGCTGAGGCCACCGCAGCTGAGCGCGCGGCGGTGGAGCGCGCGGCGGAGGCGGAGCGCGCATTAGAGGAGGGGATCGTGCAGAGTGTGGCGTCCCATGCGGCTGAGGAGCAGCGCCGCGCAGCCATCCAAGCCGCCACGCCGCCGCCCGCTGCCGCACCGCCTCCCCCCACCTTACTGCCGCCCCCCGCCCCCCCGCTGCCACCGCCACCGCCCTCGCCACCACCTCGTGCGGGCCCGCTGGTGCTGGCATACCTTGAGCTGCAGACCGCCACCGGCGACTTCGCGCAAGTCGTGGGCACGGGCGGCTTTGCCAGCGTGTACCGCACGGAGGGCGCGCTGCCCTCGCTGCCACACCATGGCCCGTGCGCCGTGAAGCGGCTGACCGCGGAAGCCGACGCCGCCGGTGGGCGCGGCGGTGGGCGCGGCGGCGAGCGTGGCGGTGGGCGTGGCGGCGGGCGCGGTGTCGGGCGAGGTGGGTGTGGCTGCGGCAGCGTGGCCATGGAGGTGCTGAAAGAGGTGGCGCTGCTGGGTCGGTGCACGCCGCACGCCAGCCTGCTGCCGCTGCTAGGCTACTGCCTCGAGTCGTCCCGGCAGCCGTGCCTGGTGTACCCGCTGTGCGCGGGCGGCACGTTCGAGGACCGGCTGCTGCTCACCAGCGCCGGGTTCGATCGCCTCGCCGCGCTCGGCTGGCCGGAGCTGCCGTTGCCGTTGACGATTCTGCAGCGGCTGACCATTCTACGCGACGCGGCGCGCGCGCTGGTGCATCTACACGCGCAGCAGCCCGTCCTGCTGCACGGCGACGTGGCCGCCCCGAGTGAATGAGTGGCCGTCAGCACAGTAGCAGGATGGGTTGGCCCATAGGGGAGCCTCGCCGGAGGCACGCACCGCGACGACATACCTGTGTGTGCTTATCGCCTGCTGTGCCGCATGCAGGTCAAGCCGAGCAACATCCTCCTCGACGTGCGTGGCGAGGCGCGGCTGGCGGACTTTGGCCTGGCGCGCGTGGCCAAGCAGCGCGCCAGCACCGACGCCACCGTCGCCTCATTCAGCGCAGTCTGCGGAACCGCCGCCTTCCTCGACCCGATCTAGTGCGCCGCCGCCGCCGCCGCCTGTGCTGCCAGCCCCGGGGCCGCCCCACCCCCCCACTGAAGCGCCCTACCCCCGCCCCGTGTGTGCCACAGCCTGCACGATGGCGTGGCGACGGAGCTGACGGACGGCTTTGCCTTCGGCGTCACAGCGCTCATGGCGCTGACGGGGCTGCCCGCCGCTGGCATCAAGCAGCGCTGCCGCCACATGCTCAGGTGGCCCACGCAGACGCAGCGATGGCAGCCGCCCGGCGTGCCAGACGTCGCTGCCGGCAGCTGGGACGGCGGCGCGTCGAGCTGTCTGGCCGAGGTCATTCAGAGCTTGACCGATGAATGGGCGGAGGATCGCATGCCGCTGCCCGACGTGGTGGCGCGGCTGGAGGCGATGGTGGTCGCCGCCACCGCCTCGTCGTTGGAAGCGGAGGCTACGGTTGCGGCGGAGGCGCGGATGTGCATCATCTGCGAGGAGGCGCCGCGCGAGGTGCGCTTCGCGTGCGGCCACGCCCTCGTTTGCAACGGCTGCCTGCCCATCGTCGAGCAGTACAAGAAGTGCCCGACCTGCGACCGGCCCTTCGGCGCGCAGCCGGTGACGGAGCGCGGCATGCACGTGCGCTGGGCGCCCACCTTCGTGCTGCCCAAGTAGGGAGTTCGCTCCGGGGGGCGACGGGCGCGTGCGGTAAGTACGCGTGCTGCAGAGGGGGGCTTTGTGGGGCTGGGCTGGCAGAGGTTTCATAGTCATAGGACGGGGCGGTTCGGCTGTGGGCGTGGGGTATAGATGAACGTGGGGCAGGACAGTGCGAGTGGGGCAGGACAGTGGTAGGACAGTGGAGACGAATGAAAGGGGTGGCGACCGCGCGCCGGCGCGTGATGCAATAGGCAATGTGTAAAGAACCACTTGCACTCTCACAGTAACTCCAATGCATACCATGGTCTGAGGCACAGGCTTTAGTGAGGTCTCGACAGTATACGCAGTGGGTGTTAGCGAGAATAGCGAGCTCGATTTTTTTTTCAGACTTTGTGAAACCTCGAAAAAAAATGGGTGAGCGTTTAGGTATGAGTATCGCGAGGCTGGCTGTGAGGCTAGAAGACGTGTGGGTTACACTGGCAAAGACGAGTTAACGTGGAACAGGTAACGTGATCAGTTTCCGTATGTATACGATATTGTTACGTCCGCTGTGTATCACCCATTCAATATGCAATATGGTCAGTCTGTGTATATTGTTCGCTAATTAACACCCCTAACCTCCGATGGGTGATAATAAGCCAACCGAAAACTACGTCTCTGGGGTTGATTTTTGCCGAGAATCACGACTTTGAGGGTCTCAGAGCCCCAAAAGCTCACTTTGATACCGTGCTGACCAAACCTATCGCGTCACCTGCGCCACCCCCGTAAATTGGTTCCTTATGGTCGTGTGCGCTTGAGGTTGTACGATGCTACTCACAGTCCGTACACAGTCCGCGTATTATACTCATGGACGCCGTCAAGCGCAGGATATATGATAATCTGGATCGAAATTGAGGTCGGGGTTTCCACGCGGGGCCACAGCCCCTCGCGCGCACGCCCCTCGGCCTCTCGCCCCCCGGGCCCAGCCCGAACGATTAGTTGTCGTAATCGCAGGGACGATTAATATTGAGGCTTTCCCAGACCTCCTATCGCGAGGTCCGGGGTTCGAACCCATCTGGGGTCGTTCTGGGGGGAGGTTTCGTCCATAGTCTGTGAGGCTGTCGGTGCTGTTAGAACGCACCCCCCGAGCAGCGGATGGAACCATTCAATCCCTGCGGCAACCAGAGGGCTAGAAACCCCCGTGTCGTATCTGCATAGGAGGGGCAACCCGAGAAGTTTCTCTCTGATCCGCCTTCCAAGATCGCGCGGCTGCAAATTGATAAAAAAGATCACAGCCAAAGCACAGGCCCCCGTGTTGAAGGCCCCAAGACGGGGGTCCTCCTGACAAGACGTTAGGGTTACTTAATAGGTGTAAATCTTCTTCTACCAGAACACTGAGCGAGAGGGCCACGTGCTCCGGGTACCCATCCGCCGCGGATGGAGTCACACGTGTGTGTGCTGTATATAAGAAACAAACGCAAACAAAGACGCTCCCTGTATGTGACGTCGGCAGCTGCACCCTGCTCCAATGCCTATCTATAGGGCTGGATGGAGGGCGACACGCCATGTGGGGGCCTGCATGGGAGATACCAGAGAGGGTCAAGCAAGGACCTGGGTTTCATTTCGCGGAGCCCAAAATGTCGAACTCAAAAGCTTGCTTGTAGCCCACTGAACTGAACGACTCCCCGAAACCATGCCAATAGCAACTTGACCATCCCTCACTGTTTCGACTTTGAAGCATCAGAGTACAATGCGTTCCATTCGCAACACGGAGTTTGCGTGGCACAGCAAGCGTTCCAGTACCAGACGATCTGATCCAGTACCTGATCCCGTTCGAGCTTAAGTTCGAGCACTCGAGTGTCCAAGCGTGATCCTCTCCACAACCCGCGCCTGAACACCCGACTTGAGAAGATAAGGCGCTTCCTGCTATAGTTGGCACGAAAATAGTCATAATGAAGGATACCAAAGTCAATTGCATTGCCAGTATGCCAGACCCGTATGCTGGGCAGCGGATAGCGGTCAAAGTCCACGGTGATGCACCCTATATCTTTGGCAGCAGAGCTTGACTGAGGACACAAACCTGAACACGTGTGAGGGACACGAGTGGTGTCAAGTTGTGCCTATGATCTGGGAGGCAAAGGGTCTCTGAAGCGTCTTAGTGAGGGAGTGTGGCACGATGCAGTGCCGCCCCCGGACCCCCCCCCTCCCCCTCAACCACCACCTGGCCACCAGGAACAAGCACAGCGCCGCACAGTGAGGAACAGGCTGCCGCGGAAAGCTGCCGTCTCAATCCTCGTGAAACGGTGAAACGTACCAATATGACATCATCCAACAGGCCAGAACCACTTCGTTACTGTTTGTAACTGGAGGAATAGGTTTTTTTAATAGGGAAGACTCGACACGCAAGGGAGGGACTGTGCAAGTGAGGACGTCCGAGAGAATCATTCGAGCTGAATTAATGAAGATATCGAGTTCGCACCGGCCGTGCGGACACAGCCGGCGAGGCTCGATATGATTCTCCGGAGGCCGTCAGCTGCGGCGTGCCGCCCAAAGAGCGCGCGGCGAGTACGGGTAGGCGGCGAACGTAGGGTCAGCCTGGCGCGGCACCGCGACGTGGGAACCCAACACCTAAAAACCACCCCCTCTGCGTCCGATAAGAGGGGGTGGGGGACGGTGGGGTCCGTGTGTCCAAGATGTCGGGATGCGGCGGCAGGCTGTTTGTAACTGAAATAAACTGCGCAATATGCTGGGGCAACCTGAGTCATCCGTTGGCTGGCACACGCTTTTACTAGGCGAAGGGTAGCTATCGCATATATTGGTGATATGCACCTTGCGAAGGCCACCCAGTAGCCGGTTTGCTAATTAAGGCTAGATAAACTCTGAACCGTCTCCGGGGAGAAAGGGCTGGCATGAGGGAATTGGGTGTGGAACGAGACGACAGGCGAGCGTCGAGATCCGAGATGGACTCGATGGGGCCCGGCGTGCGTGGCTCAATCGCCAGACGTCTCGGTTAATATGGTGGGGGAGGCGGTCGGCGCCCGTGGGGCCTCGTGGGGCGGACCTTAGGTTCGCGCACCTTTGGCGACCGCGTTAGCGGTTGCGAAGTTGGGCCGTGTGTCTGTATTTCTGTGTCTATCTCTGTCTCTGTCTGTCTTTCTTCGAGAGATCACACCTCTCTGTCTTAAACATCCCTTAAGGGCCGCGCGCGCTCTAGCCATTCCCATTACCCACTCAACTTTTATAACTCTCATTATAAATGGAATCGAACCAAAATCCAAAAATCCGTTAAGCGCTATAGCACGCACGCACGGTTCGCTCCCGGCACCAACGGCACACGTCGCCGCGCTGCCGCCGCTGCACCCCCACTGCTGTTCATGGCGCGCGCCGACTCACACGCGCTCCGTAGCACATGCTCCGCCGCGCTGGGGTGGTGCACCTGCCGCAGAGGAGGGGATGCGGGGTATAGGAGGGGCCAGCCCCGCCTACCCACTTGCCTTGCGGCGCAGCGCTGCCTGGCTCGTCTAGCTCAGAGAGCGGTGCACGAAGGGCGGCGCGGCGGGGCGGCGCGGGGCGGAGGGGGGTATCGAGCTCGCCGGGCCTGCGCACCGTGCTGCCGGGGACAACAGTGAAGGCGGCGCTCAGCCGTCGCAGCGCCGCGTGCTTGGCGGCAGCCTCGGCGGCACCGACCCTCGCCAGCCGGTCGAGCACGCCTGTTAGCACCAGTATCCGTATCAGTATTAGTTTAGAACCACTACTACTACTACCTGCTGCTACTACCGGTTAGCCAGTCGATGGAACACGCCTTCGCGGAGCATGGGGTAACACCTAGGGCTGCAGCCTCCAACACCCAGGGTTGCAGCACGACACATGCATGCACATGCACATGCATGCACATGCACATGCATGTAGCATGTATGTGTATGTGCATGTGCATGTGCATGTGCATGTGCATGCACAATGTACATGTCATGTGGGCATGTGCATGTGCATGTCATGTGCATGTGCATATGCATGTGCATGTGCATGTCATGTGCATGTGCACGTGCATGTGATTACAGGGGCCGAGACTCACCTCGCAGATCCGTCTTGGCCGTGCCCGCAGAGATGACGTACGCCGCCTGGTAGTGGTGCATGTTAGTGGTCGTAGCAAGGGTGGCTGCTTGCTGCGACACCACCACCACCACCACCACCACCGCTACCACTACTACTGCTGCTGCAGGCTGCCTCGCAGTAGTCGAGCCATGACGAGTAGGGCAGCCCGCTGGCGTCGGTAGCTTTGCTCGGTAGTACGAGCACGGGGATCGGCCCACCGGCACCACCCATAGCCATGGCCTCGGCGAGCTTGGGAGTCGTCACGAAGTCGCCTGGCGCAGGAGGGTGGATGGAAGGATGGATGGGTGGTTGGAATGGGTGGGACGGGTGGATGGATGTGCTGGTCACACGCGCTGTTCCGTGCACACAATCATATCAGAACACCGGATCCACCCATACACTATACTAGTTCCGGTCGTACACTTGCCTGGCGCCACCAGGAAGAAGCGGTGCCGCATCGCGGTGGCCAGGTACCTCCCTCTCGCCAAGCTGCCTCCCCCTGCCTTGCGGATGTCCGGCAGGTCCGCATCCCAATTGACCCCCCGGTACGGCTTGCACTGCCGCCGCAGACCAAGGGCGCTCGAGCTGCAGACTCGCTTGGAGCCGCACGCCTGGGTGTTGGGTGCCGCAGGGCCGGCAGCTCAGGCCGAGGCGGGTGCCTTTGCCTCGGCCTCTCGCTGGGCTCTGAGCGGCACGGCCGCGCCCCTAGAGTGAGTACGGAGCTATATCCCACAGCCAGCCGTGCCAGCCCCGGGAGACTGGAGCGGCGTCGAGCTGTGGCGCTCCCGAGAGGGGCCTCTCAGCAATGCGGCGCATGCCTCCTGACAGAATGTCCTGTGCTCGGCCTCCCATCGCTCTGGGTGACGGCAGACCTCGTACGCACCTGGGTCATGGATGGCAGCACTGCTACCACCTACCACCTACTACCTGTGTGGTGCACTGTGTGGTGCACTGTGTGGTGCACTGTGTGTGGCGCACTGTGTGTGGCGCACTGCGCGATGCACTGCGCGATGCACTATGGGTGCACACCGATAGTGCAGTTGATGGTGGACGAGATCGCGAGGACTCCCGGCACGGTGCGCGCCTGCCTCCAGAGCTGGTACCTCTGAGGCGAGCCCACGTACAGCTTGGGCACGTGCCTGGACACATGCGGTTGCAGCCTGGGCACGCCGGGTTGCAGCCTGGGCGCGTCGGGTTGCAGGGTCGGGCACTGGGGTTGCAGCTTGGGCGCGTGCCCGGCGAAGAAGAGCAGCGGCTGCCGCTCGATCCACGGCAGCTCGGGAAGCGGCGGCGTGTGGGTGGCGGTGGCGGCGGAGGTATCGGCGGAGGCAGCAGCGGAGGCAGCAGCGGAGGCAGCAGCGGAGGCAGCAGCGGAGGCAGCAGCGGAGGAGGAGGCGGCGTTGCGCGGCGCCACGCCGCGCCATGCGAGCCACGGAGGGCTCGAGACAGAGAAGGGCGCGACCACGTCGCCCCTCCGCCCCGGCGCGCGGCTCGTGCGGTCCTTAACGAGGAGCACCGAGCGCGGCAGGCTCTTCTCGTTGATCCACGGCGTCTGGCACTCCGTGTTGGTCGCGGCCACGAGCGTGGGCCGGCCGAGCCTGAACACACGCTGCTGCGTAAGCGTGCGCCACAGCTCTTTCTTGGTGCGCTCGGTGCACCCCACCAGCAGGTGGCCGTCCGCACGCTGCTCCGCAAACCCGCCGAGCGCCACGTCGTCGAACCCGCCGACGACCTTCCGGCGCCGTCGCTTCGTCGCGCTGCGGGTCGTCTCGTTGCTGGCGCGGCCGTCCTCGCACAGCTGATACCGCATTCCGGCGTGCGTCTTGCCCTTCAGAAGCCCCTCAAAGACGGAGGCGTGGTATACACTCGGGGCGCCGGAATGGCCGGTGCGCCGGGTGTGCATGTGCGATATCTGCATAGCGGCCGTGCACCACCGCCCGAAGTCGGCGCCACTCACCACGACCAGATCGGCGTCCTCTGCGCGGGAGACGAGGTTGGGCCAAGCTCGGACCGCACGATCGAGCCACAACTCCATCGCGTACTGGTGCCACTCCCAGTCGCACGGCGTGCAGACTGGGTGCAGGCTGCGCCCGAGCAGCAACGGCACGTCAAGGATGTGGATCCGGCACTGCTCGGCGCTGGCAATCTCGGCCGTGGCGCCTGTCGCTGAGGACAGAGGCGGCAGGCACCACGACTTTTCACCAAAGGCCCAGTTGCAGGGCGCGGTGCTGGTCGAAGGAGGAGCCATGAACCACACGACGACACAGAGGGCGCCAACTCAGCGCTCCATCGAAAACCAACCAACAAAATTCCTCCCGTAAAATCTGGCGAGTGTGTTGGGTCGCCGGTCCCACACTGTAGATCACCTGCAACACCGACCGGGTTCTCTGGTGTCGATAAGCTAAGATGGTTGGGTTTCACGACGCTACACGACTTGCGAAGCTACACGACTTGCGACGCTACACAATTCTATCTGATCTTCCGTGTCCTTGTTTTTCTTCTTCGTTCACTGTTTGCCGCTCTTTTGGGCAGCACCGGCACGCACGGGGTTGCTGGACGAGCTGCTGGCGCTCGACAACGCAAGGCGGCCACCGGGCGGCCACCAGACGGCCACCGGCTGCGTTGTCATGCGCACGCTGGCGCTGTTGCTTCTTGCCACGCAAGGCCTCTCCTTGCAGCTCCCCGCACGGCCGCACCTTCGTAAGTCTGGCTCTCAGGCCGCGCCAGTCGTTTCCGAGGCATACCAGCTCCTGCCATACCGGGCTTTTGGGCTCATCATGCCTCTCTGGATCGTTCTTAGCACCGAGAACGCTGAGGCCCTCACGACCACGCCGCGTCCAGGAGCCGAAGAGATCCAGATGTCGCTGAGCTCGAGGCTGGAGACCAGTGCAAAGTGGCGTGCGGGCGAGAAGGACAAGGCTGAGACTGCCAATGCGCAGATGTATGAGGAGCGCAGTGCAGCGGACGCAACCAGGGCACGGGAGCGGGAGGCGCGTCGCGCGGTGGTGGAGGCGCGGCGCCTGGAGGCGGACAGGCGGCAGTTTCTGGTCCTGAGGCCGGACGAGCAGGCTAGGGCGGCGGCGATGCAGGAGGCGGCGGCGGCGGCCCAGGAGAGGGCGACGGCGGCCAAGGCGCGGGCGATTGCGGCCAGGTCGATGAGTGCGGAGGACCTCGTGACGGCGTCGGCAGCGGAAAAGGTGATGAGCACAGAAGAGTTGGCGGCGGCGGCGGCGCTAAAGGCAGAGCAGGCGGCTGTGGACGCGGAGGTGAGTACCACGCTCGTCCATGCGCTGCTGCCGTGCAACCCTGCATGGAAGGCTGCAACCTTGTGTTACTTTTTAGGCTGCAACCCTATGTGTCAGGTGGCGGCCTCGGTCACGCGTGCGAATGCGGTGGTGTCTCGTTCGCGCGAGGAGCGGGCGGAGCGCCAGGCGCGCTTCGACGAGGAGGACCGCGAGACGCAGCAGCGTGTGCGCGCCGTGACCGCGCCTGTCGCGCTGCTGACTGCGGGCGTGGCATGCGGGAAGTGGCCTCTTGATAGCGCCACAGCGCGCCACCCTGCCTCCCGGGCCTCGCAGGACTAAGGGGGTAGTAGCAGGACTGGTTCAGGGTGGCGCTCCGCACTCCAGAGGAGCGGTTATGCGTTCAGAGCCCAACTGGGAGGCTGAAGCACTGGCACCAGCCTCGGCCAAAGTAGCACACCCCGAGGCTGTCCACACCAGGCGGGTGTGTACGGCTACTTTGGGTGGAAGCAGAACGCTACGGCGTCCGCGGAGGCGGCGGGCAAGGTGCGAGGCGCGCTCGAGATGCAGGCAGGCGCGCTCAGCACGGCGCTGAGAGACGCCAAGGCCAAACGAGACGATGATGCCACCGCTCCCACCCCCGCCTCCGCCGCCGCTACCTCCGCCACCTCCGCCGCCGCGCTCTCGACCCGCTCGAGCACCTCGGCCGAGAGTGCGCGCGAGTCGGCCAGCGCGGCCGCCGCAGCCCCGAGCGGCGCGGAGCAGGCAGACGCCACGCCCGTCAGCAAGAAGGCGCGCGGTAGGCTGTATAACAAGTTCCAAGACCCGAGTGCGCCGACAAAGTCCGCAGAGTCCGCGTCGCCGCCGGCGCTCGTGGAGGACGACGGAGCCAATCAGCGGCGGGTGAGCAGGCGGCAGGCACGCGCGTTGTCGCTACTGTTTTGTGTGGCGGCGCTCGGCTTGCTCCAGGCCTGGCTCACGGCGGCGCAGGTGGCGGCAGGGGTGGCGATGGCGCAGAAGTGGCTCGCGGCGCTCGTTCAGCTCCCGGCACAGGGGGTTGGGGCGGTCACGGGCGCGACACGGGCGGGGCTGTCGGCAGTGGCGAGGGCGATCCTTGGGGCGGTCGGTCTCACGTGGTCGCCAAGCTGAGCGCACCGCACACCGCACAAGACAACCAGCACGCGGCTCTTGTCGGAGTAGCACTGGTGGCACAATAGTGCATAGTGAGGGTTAAGTGGGGGTGGACACGCATGACCATGTGATACCATGATACCGTTGCTCCGGTTCAACACGGGCTAACGAGTAACGTTAACGCAGTAAGCAGTATGCCGGTAACTACAAGGGGTAGCGTAGTCCGTAGAGAGCAGTGTAACCGGAAACCGATGCGTAAAGCGTACCCTACCGCGACCGCGAGACGCGTATAATAAACAGAAAACACCACAAAAAACGGTGTTAATACGTGCGAGATTTTGCGTGATTGGCCGTGTAGGGGGTGCAGGGGCTCGGCTGACCGTGCGCCGCCGACCGCCGTGGTTCGCACTGTGGTTGCGTGGACCGCGACGGCCGGTCGAAAGCGCGGAAAGGCGCGCGCGATAAAACACGGCCACAACACAATATTGTTGCATCCGTGAATTTCAATTTGGATTACCGACGCAAAAGCGAGACTTCTTAAGCGCAGGGGAACGTGTTCATGCACCTGGCTCAAGCCGCCGCGGCGGGCTCCGCGTCAACCGTGTACTTCTCGACGAGGACATCCTGCCACGGCGTCTCCGCCCTTTCGCTCGCCCATAGGTCGCTCGCGAGATAGGCGTCGAGCGAGTGCGCGTCCCGGAAAAGATAGCAGCCGCCGATGGCGTTGCCCGCGACCTGCTGCAGGAAGATCTTCGCGACGACGCCGGGGACGCCACCTGTGGTCTTTCCCAACGTCGACCCGCCCTCAGCCTGTGCAGCCTCCGCAAAGTACGCCTTGGCCGATTCGCCCGTCGTCAGTGTGCCGCGGATCAGGAGTATGGCCTTGGCATCTTCCGCCGACGGACTGCTCGTCTCAACGGCAAACTGCGTGCACGTCTCGGCTATCTGAAAATGGTGGTTGCTCTGCACCTGGCGGAACCTGCTCCGGCTTCGGTCCTGGAACCTGGGAAAGGTGGTGAGGCATTCGTCAGTGTATGCAACAGTCTTGACGCTCGATTCTAGCTACACGGGTTCGACTCGCAGGCACGCACTGCGACATCAGGTTCTGCGACTGAATCAGGTTGGAACCCGACCACACGAGGAAAACGCCGCTCACTCCATCCGCATCCGTGACATTGTACTGGCAGTGGAGGCCATCCGTGCGCGCGTGCACGTCTATCTTGCCTCCCTTCCGGCAGGTAAGCGCCTGGAAGATGGAGGAGGGAGGCAGAGAACAGAGGACCATGCGCACTGGACTCCGCGATCGGCAACGGTTGCGTTGAACGCTCGAAAGCTGTCGGATGGCTGAATTTGTTTGCTCTTTTTACTGTTGTTACCCCGCGGGCCGCTTTGGTTGGCATTTTGTTCGGTGACGACCTTCTATTATAATAGCACCCGGCTTGGACGCGCACGCGCCGCGCACCACGCTACGCGCACCACGCACGAGCGCATGTCGCAGAAAAGAGGGACGGCAAACAAGTGCGCAGCCCTCCCCACCCCGCTACCCGCAGCCTTGACCCCAAGGGCGTCGCGCTTTTGTTTGAGCAGTGGCGATTGGTCTGGACCTCCTGCCAAGCGAACACCCTCGGTCCTCACGCTTCAGCGAGACCTGCAGTTGGAGCGAGAGAAGCACAGGAGAACGCAGGAGTCGGTCGAGCAGCTGCGGATGGAGATGCAGATGATGGCCCGGCTCCTGGCCGCTGGCCGAGAGCAGCTCGTGTCCCTAGGCGCAGAGTCCTTGTCGCCGGACATCTCCGTGCTCATGCCACAGGAGGTGCGCCGCCTCCAGAGTCGCACAGCCAGCCCCCCGCCTGCACCCTAGCGCCAGGAGGCTCGCCGTGCCTATGGCTGCCCGCGTGCTGCACACGCAGGCCTGCGCGGTCCGTCCAGCTCGACCCGCCAGCGAGTCGAGGCATGTGCAGAGGCTGCAGGAAAGGAGATACTGCAGATAGATAGATATACTTTCCCTGGGAAGCCGGCCTGTGAAAATGGAACCTGGTGCCACGCATCGCACCCGAAGAGCGCGCACACGTAAGTCAGGTAGAAAGGCAGGTGGTAGCATGGTAGCTAGGCAGGGAGCTAGGGAGCTAGGGAGCTAGGGAGCTAGGGAGCTAGGTACCCATAATCGCCGCGCACTTGGCCCTTGGCCCTAGTGCTTGGGTTAGGGTTCCAGCATGCCAGCATTGCGTAGCGCAGAGGGAAGGTGCATCGCCTAGGCGTACGCGCGTGATACCGGCATATCCACGCATCCACCCATCGTATGCACCGCAGGACGATCTGGTCGACTGCAAGGCGCAGTGCAAGCGGCTGCACGAGCAGGCGGCGAGCCTACAGCACAAGAACAAGAGCCTCCTCGCCTCCAAAAAAGAGCTGGCCTCTATAGAGCGGCAGCTGGCCATAAGTTAGTTGCAGGCACCTCCTCAAGGCTTCGGGGGCCGGGGGCCACATGTGACATGTGCATGTTGTACATGTTGCCCACCCGACGTGATGCTCCGAAGCGAGTTTTGCTTTTCTCGCAGGTTCAGGACATGCAAGATTATCTCTCGAGGGCCCGCTGACGCCGCTGCTCTCACTACGAAACGGCACGAGGCTGCCATTTGCGCGCGTGTCAGGCGATCTTCCGTGTCGGGGGGTAATGCCCGGAGTAGTTCGGCGGACACCTCTACCTCAGTGTGTCAGTGGGTTTGAACGGTTTTGAAATTTGTTTTCCCACACTCGAGCACCGCACACCCTGGGGCGCCTGGGACACCATAGATCCAGGCCCGCCTACTAACCGCCTACAGGAGTTTTGGCTGCCCCGCGGCTCGGATACTTGTATCTGAGTCTCGTAAGATAAGAGATACGATTGTTGGGTTTCACGACGCTACACGACTCGCGTCGCTACACAATTCCGCGATTCTCATCTTATCTACCGTACAGTCGTACAGCGCATGGTGAACCCAAAACCCAAAACCCAAACAACGGGCCGCCGCCTTGCGCGAACGCCCAATGGCCGCGACGACGCCGCTGGCCACGACGGTGGATTTTCGTCGTCTGTATGTACGTGTCCTGGGCGCCCGCGACTTGCAGCTCGGTGGTGGCGGCACCCTCACCGTGCTCGTGACGACGGGTGCCGGAAAGCACTGCAGGGCTGAGAGCGAGGCCGCACAAGCTGTTGCCGCACCAAGCTGGCAGTTTGAGACCTCGCTAGGCTTGCCAGCTGTGGGCAAGCCTCCACTCAACTCCGACTCCGAGGCCATGGTGCAGTTCTCGGTCCATCGCCGCCATTTCTTGGCGACAGAGGTGGTAGGAAGTGCCGCTGTGCAACTTTCAGTGCTGAAAGGTGCGTACGCGCCAGACAGAACCTCCTACGCTCTCGCGATGGGCTGACGCCTGGTGTGCTCTGCGCAGATCAACGCACGCATCAGCTGTCGCTGCCCTTGGCCCATCTAGCGGCTGCGGGAGAAGTCCCTTCTGCCACCAAGCCAGCCACGCTCGATGTGCGTTTGCTCCTTGCTGATTACCACGCCCTGCGCTCTGTTGCCATCGGCGGCGAGCCGATGAACGAGGTGTGGACGGCTGCGGGCGAACTAGCCGGAGACCTCGGAAGTGAGACCGGAAGTGAGACCGGAGACCTCGGCCGATTCCGCGCTGCGCCAGCGCTATCGCAGCCAGCAGCCTCGGAAGCGGTGATCGTTTTGACTGCCTCGGCGGCGGCGGCGGCGGCGGCGGAGTCAGCCAATGCGCGGCGGCAGGCGGCTGAGGCACAGCGCGCACTGTACCGGTTCCTCGAGATGGGTATCGAGGAGAACGTCGGTCTGGAGAGAGACCTCGCCCTCATCTCGCAGGCGATGAGCGGAGCTAGCTTGGGTGAGTTCGCCGCGGCAAGGCACGGCGGCCAGGGCCCCTCGCAGCGCGGGCAGGGTTCCTCCGCCGCGGAGAAGGCCGAGCTGTCAGCGATGCAGACCGCCAACTACTCGAGGCTACATGGCGAGCTGCAGCGGCTCTCCGCAGCCAAGGCGCAGCTGCAGGCACAGCTCGAGCGCGGGAAGGGCGAGCTCGCCGTCGTCAACCAACAGCTCGCCGGCGCCAAGTTCGTACACAACGTCTACTCGTCCAAGGTCAAGCGCATGGTGAGTGAGCGGCGGCAGATTTCCGGCGAGATCTCGGCAATGGAGCAGGAGCGTGCGGGGCTGCACTCCTCCCTAAACGAGCAGCGCCCCGGCCGGCCGGACGACGCGCGGCGCTCGCTCTCGAGTGCGGCCGAGGACAGCGTCACGCAACACCTCCGGCAGTTGGAGGAGGCCGAGGCGCGGCACCAGCAGGCCATGCACGCGTCGAAGAATGCGCACCTCTCATCGCTGCGCGAGATACAGGCCGATTTCGTCAAGGGCGTCGCCCCAAGCGCCAACGCCCGCCCCGGCTCCACTCCCTCCGGCTCCAGCGCCGACACTCCCGGTGGCGCGACTGCCAACGCCCTGGACGCCACGGCGCCGACGGACGAGGAGGCCGGCGAGGGCGAGCTGGGTGGCACTGCCGTGGCGGTTGTGGCGGGGAGTGAGACGGGCCAGGCGAAGCGCGCGGCGGCTGTGTTGGATCAGGAGGTACAGCGGCTACAGGCCAGGCTAGTCGCACGGGAGGAGGCGCTCTCGACTGGCGAGGAGGAGGTGTTGCAGCTGCGCGCAGAGCGTATGGCGACGCGTGCGGAGCTGGCGCAAGCGGAGGCGAGCATGCTGTCCGTGATGGAGGAACTCGCGCGCAAGGCACAGGCGCTGAGCGCGGTGCAGCAGCAGGTTGAAAACATGCCCTCTGGAAGAACACGCACCCCGCGGGGCTGGCATAGGGCTGGCATAGGGCTGGCATAGGGCTGGCATAGGGCTGGCATAGGGCCACTCTGCACTGCGGAGGAGCTGTACTGCGGAGGAGCTGTACTGCGGAGGAGCACCTGTGCCGCTCAGAGCCAGCGAGGCGCCGAAGCACGGACACCACCCTCGGCTAGAGTCGCCGATTTGGCAGTTTTCAACGCGCAGATGCAGGCTGAGCTGCACGAGGCGCGCGCGGTGGCGCAACACCTGAGGGCGGGCGAGAGCGCGTGGCAAGAGCAGAGGCTGGTGGCAGAGGCGGCGCAGGAGGAGGCCGTCGCGCTGGCGGCGCGGGAAAAGGCCGAGGCCGAGGAGGCGAGGGCGCGTGCAGTGAGCGAGCTGGAGGACCTGCTGTCGTACGAGACCGCGGCGCGCGAGCTCGACCGACGCGAGGTGGCGTCCTTGCTATACCTCGACACTTACTAATGTACGTGATCGACCTATCATACTGACCACACTCACTGTGCTTAACTTGCTATACGTACTATACGAACTACGGCCAGGTGGCATCGCTAGCGAGTGAGCTCCAGGCCAAGGATGCGGAGGCTGACCAGATGAGGCGGCAGCTCGAGGTGCAGGCGGAGCAGCTCCGGCGGCAAAGGGACGTGCTCGAGACGCCGCCGTCACCGCAATCCTCCCGACACCACGACCAGCCCGCAGTTCGGTCCAAGCCACCCCCTCGCACCGCAAGCAGCAAGCCTGCTTCTAAGCCCGCTGCGTCGTCGTCGCCGGCGGTGGCCAAGCCCGCTGCGTCAGCGTCATCTGCCTCCCCGGTCACGGCTGTGTCAGCACGCGCAAAGCTGACCGACGGACCCGGGCCCGCTGCTGCCGCTCCGCCGTCGAAGCCAGCTGGCAGCGCGGCTGCTGCCCCGAGCCGCCCCCCCGCGCCTGGCCTCAAGCCTCAGAAAAAGCGCCGGCCGTCAGACCCAAATGGGACATCTTAGAACCGTACGTACCGTAACTTCGGCTTGAGTAAAGTAGTGTGTACGCGCGCGGAGTAAAAAACGCGGTACTGGGCTATCGGCTTTATCGTCGCTCGTCGGAGAGTTTTATAGTATACCGCCGGCGCCGCTACCGTACACGTCCCCGGCCAGCACCGACAGCACGCACGCGCATTGCCGCGCGCAACGCCGCAACACCGAAGTCGCAACAGCCGGCCTAACGCCGTAGGGGCAGCACCCAGCACCCACACTGCACGCAGACGCACGCCACCGGCAGTCCCCCCCCCCCCCCCCCCCCCCCCCCCCCCCCCCCCCCCCCCCCCCCCCCCCCCCACCCTGGCACAGCGCACCTTGACCTATCTGTATCTCCAGCGAGACAGAGCTCTCCCGGATCCACACACAGCGATAGCTAGCCCGTAGCCGGCCCCGCCGCGCGCCGGCCGCCACGACCCATCGATCGACCCATGTCCTGCGGTGTCCAGTCTCCAGACAGACAGACAGAGACACGCCGACGGAGCACACGATCCAGCGCGCGGAGATATACCCCGGTACGTTATCGTTAAAGCCGCGTATTCGCACGCGCGCGCGCGCGCACAGGGCACACACGACACACGCGATCGCGTCTTCCGTGGAGCGTGGTCACAGTACACACACTGTGCTCAGCACACTGGCCACTGGCGCGGACTCCGAGCTGACTCGAGACTCCTACGATAGTAGACACTCTCCGAGACCGAGAGATAGATAGATAGATAGAGATTTGCTAGAAAAGACGCACACACGTCTAGAACTAGGACAGACTAGGTAAGCTGTCTCGAAAAATACAACTCACGGACACAAACTTTAAAAAACTCGTACCCTTTC
>Ga0209302_10000266_pt1 | contig 32017 bp, 29 predicted proteins | sample ArcOceMetagenome_2_FD_187445 | JGI IMG/M metagenome (GOLD analysis project Ga0209302, IMG submission 187445) | Marine eukaryotic phytoplankton communities from Arctic Ocean - Arctic Ocean ARC135M Metagenome (SPAdes) (version 2) | ecosystem: Environmental > Aquatic > Marine > Oceanic | place... | reverse complement strand
TCCAACTTTGAAACAAAATCTACCAATATGTTACAACCATTATTTTCCTTTATTAATGCTAGTGAAGAGAGAATCAATAAAAATGTAATTTCTCTCAAGGATGCTACAAATAACTCTGCTCAAGACAGGATTATGAATGAACTATCTGAATTTCTCGGCAAATATAAGAACTCAAGTTATAAAGGACAATTTGGAGAGAATCAACTAGAAACAGTATTAAATCAATTATTTCCTTCTGCTGAGGTTCTTAATACTACAGGCATTAAAGCTTCCTGTGATTTTCGCATTAATCGCACAAATCAACCCACCACATTAATTGAAACCAAGAATTATGATCGCAATGTTACTCTCGATGAAGTGAAAAAGTTCATTAGAGATATCGATCAACAAAAATGTCATGGTATTTTCCTTTCCCAACATAGTGGTATTACATCAAAACAAAACTTTCAAATTGATATTAAGGGCTCCAATATTCTGGTCTACGTTCATAACGTTGATTATTGCCCACACACAATTAAAATCGCTATTGATATCATTGATTCTCTCTCAGACAAGTTATCTGAACTTGAAGAAGATGTTGATGAAATTTGTATTCCAAAGGAAACTCTCGACGAGATTAATAAAGAGTATTCTAGATTCATAGAGAGAAAATCATCAATAATTGACATCTTGAAAGATTTCCATAAGAAAATTACGAATGAAGTTGATGAAATCAAGTTTCCTTGCCTCTCCAAGTATCTAGTGTCCAAATGTGGCTCTATTTTAAATAATGAAAATGACACCATTATATGTAACATTTGTAACAAATTTGAAGCTACAAATAATAGATCTCTAGGAGCCCATCAAAAAGGCTGTAGAAGAAAACACAAGACATTACAAAACGATTCTAATATAGTTGTGAATACAGAAGCGTAGAGAGAAAATACACATTAAATCTATTCATCAAAACCCAATATTGTCTGAAAATGTTGTAAACAATATCCAGGCATATCTTCGTTGTCTGTAATTGTCTGACAATATTTATACATCAAAAAATATAAATAGCGTGTGCTATTTGTAGGTAAACCGAACGTTTTATCTATTATTCCTCTACTAAGATTCATATCTTCTTTTATATCCTTCTTATTGTCAGATAATAATTTGAATTCACCTATTTCTTTCTGTTTGTATATAATCCAATCTTCTCGTATTTTGTTTAGTTTCATACACTTTTCTTGTTTTTTTCCCTCTAAATCACCATCCATTGGCATAAAATATTTATATATTTCATAATAGTGTGTCTTCATTCTATCCATTATTAGAGATAATCTTGGAGTTTGTTTATCGTTTATAACACAATCCTTTATTTCCTCTACATTCGTGATATTTCGTATACCAGCATTTGTAGCAAAATTTTTCATACTTGTTACAGCATTGTTAAAATACCCTCCACGCAATCCGTGTCGTCTACGCCGAGTTTTTTTATTTTTTTTATCATGTCTTTTTGTTTTCTTCTGCTTATATTTGCGTTTTGTAGAAGTGTTTGACTTTCTATTAACATTCCTTTTACGGTTCATTGTTTGACGCATATATATAATTATAACAATAAAACAATTTTCATATTTATTGTTATATGAATATAATTAATTTTGTGTGGGGGTGTAAATTACTTATACATTAAAATCTCTACTCTATATTATCACTCATTTTGGCTCCCTTATTCTTAAGAAATTCCGTCATTTCCTTATCTCCCAGGTCAATTGCCATATCAAGAGGAGATTGGCCAGAATAATTTGAAGAACATGTTAAATTTACGTCAGCTCCATTAGCAATGAGCATTTCCACAATTTCGAACTTTCCTCCACGTTCAATTGTAGACATGAGGGGAGTTGGCATGAATGGATCCTCAGCAATAATATCCGTCGCATTAACATCAACTCCCTTCTCTAGTACTAGAATTGACACGATGTCTTTGTTGTCCTCCCAAATAGCACACATAAGGTTAAAACTATTCGCATTCGCACCATTATTCAATAGCAATGTTACGAATTCAGCATCTCCTGCTTCAATTGCCATACCAAGAACATTTTGGTGGCCATCAGGATCCATTTCAGTCACATCAGCTCCCTTCGCTAGTAGAACCTTTACTCTGTCGATATCTCTGCTTTCGATAGCAAAATGGAGATCCTCTACATCATCATGATAATCTTCTACCTCGTCTTCAACAGAATCGTCATTTTCCTCAAGCAGTAGGCTGTATGTAGGTTCGTTAGTGGTTAAAATCGTTGTCATTGTTGGCGTACTTGTCGGGGTCGTTATTTTATCTCCTGTAATTACTCTACAAACTTCAACTTTTTTGTATTTTTTACGATAAAATATATTATAGTATTATAAATGTATATTTATTCTAATTACACTCTTCACAATTACCTGAATTGAACGAACAATTACATCAAATCAGTAAAATAATTTATATAGTTCTTTATTTTTAGTTCACTTTTAACAGCTCATCAAAGGTCATACCAAAATCGTGGAAAAAATATCATAAAACTGGAGAATTTTAGTAGGTCTCTTTACTTAGTTATACCCACCCCCCGTCAGCTGAATTATAATGGTGACATATAAAGTTGATTCGTATTTTGATAAATATCCTTTTTATAACATTACTATACAATGACTACATCTACAATCCAATCATCACCAGATTCATTCATTAATACGATTATTCAACTCAACGAAGAACCAGATTCAATCATTCCTGATATTATGTCAGGAATGATTAATACGGTTATTCAAATCAACGAAGAACCAGATTCAATCATTCCTGATATTATGTCAGGAATGATTAATACGGTTATTCAAGTCAACGAAGAACCAGATTCAATCATTCCTGATATTATGTCAGGAATGATTAATACGGTTATTCAAGTCAACGAAGAACCAGATTCAATCATTCCTGATATTATGTCAGGAATGATTAATACGGTTATTCAAGTCAACGAAGAACAAAAATTCAACAAGAATGTTCCAAAGTTCGATAATGGTTTAAATGCTCGACAAATGTGGGCTAAACCAATTATTACCGAAAATACTATCACGATTCAACATTTTAATACATTATGTGATAACCAATTCACTAAAAAAAGCAATATTGAATTGGATTCTAGTACCAGTAGACAAACCACTATTTATACGACAAACTTTGATACTCATGTTTGGAAAGAAAAATCTGAACATATTTATGCTTTAGTTCGTAATGAACTTATTATGAAACTTGGTGGTACCAGAACTGGTTTAAAAGAACGTTGGTCTTCTTACTTATGTGGACATTGTGTTCAGCAAAGAATGACGAAGAGGACTGGTGAAGCATTCCCTGGTAAAATGTCCGTCACAAATGCTCATTTATATCATACTATTGAAAAAGATTTACTAGATACTGATTCAACCTGGGAGTTATGGAGCTGGAAACTCCCACTCGTTAAAATTCCAGTCGTTATTTTAAATGAAGAAGTTAATGTCATTGCTCAAACATATCACGCTTTCGAATCTATATGTATTAAAAAATTCAAAGATGTCACTGGACATATTCCCTTGTTATGCAATAATAGCGACCCTGGCTATTAAATATATTCCTTCATAAAATTTATCTCTTCTTCTGTAATGTTAAAATAACTAAATATTTTCTTATGGTCTCCATCATAATCCATATTGGGTATTGGAAAACTTTGTAAAATCCGTATGTTATTGAAATTTCCCCAACGACATATATTATTAATAAACGTGTATAATGGATGCTCCAATATTTTTTTATATCTTATTGCCTGCTCTTTACATGAACACCGTATAAATACAATGGATTGCGTCATACCACACTCATCTATAAACACCTTATATTTATCCGTGGTAGATATAAACACTTTATACCCTTCCTGATACTTATGTGGTCTTGACGCGTAGACCGTTTGACTTGGTGTATGTATTAATTTGTATTTGTACTCTTCACTCTCAACAACATGTATTAAATCCCTTTTTGTATATTTGTGTAAATCACTACTGGTTTGTACTTCAAACCTCGCCAAATCTATATCGTCTACGGTTTTTGACAGTATATTGCGAACTGTTTCATTATACAACAATGGTATATATCTTCGCGATCCAGATTCAACCGAACTTTCATATGCCTTCTTTTTCCATGTACCAGACACTGTCATATTTTTATAACATGGTTTATTTTCTATTACATACCATGTAAAACTAGAACCTATTTTCTTAAAATATTTTTTAGCACTATGTATATCTAGATGTATTATCTGTAATTCTGTCAATCTTTTTATTAATATATTTCTATCCGCGTATGACATCCAATTATCTGGCGTAATAAACAATAAATAACCACCCTCTTTTAACTGCGATAACGCCTTCTCTATGAAATCCTTAATCAAATTATGATTCTTTGACGCACGTTTTCCATTTTCTAAAAACTTGGCATATGGTGGGTTTGCTACTATTAAATCATACTTCTTTTCATTGTTATATTCTATAAAATCATTACTAGATACACGTAATGCGTTTTTATCGTTACAAAATACCTTTCTCACATTCTCTAATCTACTCTCGTTTGTATCATTAAACTCCAATATTTCTTCCAGTATTTTCTTTCTACTATGGTGCTTCAATAACTCAAAATATATTGGTATACTGAAGTTACCATTGCCACAACAAGGGTCTAATATAGATAATTCTGATCTACTCCATAATTCCACTGGTATCTTAGTTATCATCTCGCTTATACAATCTATTGGCGTCGGTTCATCATTGCTATTTTTATAGGTACTTTTATCCATATTTAACGTTCTATCGTAATATTCCTTTAATTCGGTGATTGATGAACTCTCTATTGTCGCATCGGTATCTGTAGAAATAGGTGGTGAAGTAACTGGTATATGAATATTCAGTTTACTCAGCTTATCTTCCACCGACTTTTCAATCATTTCCTTCACTTTATTTTCATTCACACATGGTGTCTTACGGTTATTATGCTGTGTATAATGAGACTTACTGTTAAATCCCTTACCGCACTTTTCGCAACTAAATTTAGTCATTATTAGGTATTGTAATATATTATAACACCGTACCATATTTAAATCAATTTTTATTTTAATTATATTCATATTTATTATACTATGAATACAATTCAACACAGATTCCTATATTTTTTAATTGGGTGTATTGGTTCTCGCACTCTTTTAACCATTCTTGCCAAGAAAATTGATAATAACTATTTGCCTATTTTAGGTTATATCGCACTCTTACCTGCTATGGGGTTCCTCTATATTTACGCAACTGGTTCCAGAAAAACAGGCATTGAGGTTGGAGGTGATAAAATATGGTGGAATTCTCTTAGACCATTACATTCGTTCTTATATTTCTTATTTGCTTATAATGCTATTACTAAAAATAGTCAATCGTGGAAGATTTTAGCCATTGACGTATCTATTGGACTTTTGGCATTTCTTTTTCATCATTTCAAAGAAAACAACTTTTATAAACTTATGTAAACTATGTAATCTACACTAATTCTTTCTTTAACACGCATATTTTTCGTATCGATGTTACATATATCAATAAAAATATTTACATTCAACACATTTTTCTTTTTTTCTTTTTTTCTTTTTTTCTTTTTTCTTTTTTCTTTTTTTATATATTATTCACTCCTATGACTTGAAATCTATATTTGACATGTTTTCATCCTGTAGTTCTACTCTACAACATGGACAAGTATCGTGTGTTTTTAACCACTTACTTATACATGGTTTACAATAAAGATGACTACAACTAGTGTATACGTTGCTTCTGGAATCCAGACAAATACTACAATCATCTATTTCTTTGGGTATATCTTCTGCTAAAATGTTTTGGGTTATGTTTATGAATTTGGAAATTGTATAACCATATGTATAATTACTAATCAGTTCACCGTGACTATTTCGCAATTCTTCTTCTAAGTCATCTTCGTCACTATCATAATCCCCCGTGTCATTTTCAAGATACATTGGTTGTCCTACTGAATACTTTTCTGGAAACATATTTTCCAACCATCGAAACACTTCCAAGTGGCCATTTTCACAAGCCTTTTTAAATGCTTTATCGTCATTTGTCGAAATATTGATATCCGGTTTTAGCTCTAACAATCTCTTAGCTAGCATAAAATGCCCGTTTGTACAAGCAGAAATAAATGCCGATTCGTTATTTTCTGAAATATTAATGTTGGAAAATTGGCTATCTATCCAATTAATTAATGCCATATTACCACTGTGACATGCACGAGCAAAAGCACTATTGGTAATAACACTTCTAACAGTTATATACTCGGCTTGTTTTTCAAAGATCAGTTTTACTAATTCCAAATTACCAGTTAAACAACTCATTTTAAACGCAGTTACTAATCCACATATACGGCTGAATGAATACAATTCAGGCATAATTTCAAATAACCATTTAACTACATCTGTATTTGCTTTCACAGTATTTATAACATTGTCTATTGAAATTTCAATACCAGGATTTATATCAAATAGCCATTTTGCTACCTCTAAATGACCATTTATACAGGCGTCATAAAACGCATGGTCGGTTTCTGCTCTAATATCAATATCTGATTTTATATGTAATAGCCATTTAGCTACCTCTAAATGACCATATCTACAGGCTTCATAAAACGCATGGTCGGTTTCTGCTCTAATATCAATATCTGGTTTGATTTTCAACAACCACTTTGCGACATTTAATCGTCCCCAACTACAAACCATTCGGAAGGTATGATCGTCATGCATGGAAATGTTTGTATTTGGATATGATTTGAATAGACATTTCGCGATATTTAAATGACCAGCCATACACGTTTGGTGGAATATCATCCGAATATCATCTGCATCACTTATCGTTGGCATTATCGTTAATAACCATTGTACTACTGCTATATGACCTTTTATACAGACATTGTCAAACATAGAGATTTTATACTCATAAGATGCGGTATCTTTTTCTAAAGAACATACTTCTTCTGGAGAATTCGAGTATATCCACCTTGCCATATTTAAGTTACCTTTTTCACAACATTCCCAAAATGGAACATGTATTTTTTGTACACTTTCAATAAATTCTGGATTTACCTGAGCCAACCATTTTGCCACATTCAAATGGCCTTTTTTACATACCGACCGGAATAAGTAATAACCGTCACCTTCATCTTCGTCTACGTCTACAAGAATATCTGGACATAGGGTTAAAATCCATTTGGCCATACTAAGTTTACCAGCTAGACAAACATCAGTCATTAGATCAAAGTGAATAATAGACACGTAGTTGGGATTGTTTTTTATAATCCATTTCGCTACCTGTAAATGTCCTCGCTCACACATAATATAGAATAGATCCTCTTCATAACACATTTCGTTTAGAATGGCTTGAAGAATCGATGGATTTTTACCCCACCAAAATTTTACCATTTGTATATCACCATTTTCACAAGCTACGATAAACTCGCTAATTATCTTGATATCAGGGACACAACGAATGCGTTCATTCACACTATCAATATCACCACACTTATTTCCAACTCTACTACCACCCTTATTACCGTCACAACACACTTCCATTTTGCTATTCATATTTTAATAATTCTATTTAAGATTGATTTTAGTCCAATTATCATTTTTAACTTCAACTTTTTACATGTTTTGAAAGTTGTGGTGTGATATGAGTAGTCTTAGTCTATATGAATGAAAAAAATAATTTCTTTCGATAGTGTAATAACGATAAGTAATGATTTTGTATAATTTTCTCTATACATTCATGATAACCGCTACTCTACTTGTCCACGATACGATATCTATGTCTACCGCAATAAAACCTCAACCAGATGTAGTGACCGAACAAAATAAATCAGACATGTATGTATTCGCCTATCTATGGGAACCTGAAAGTTGTTATGAAAATCCCACATGGACGCAATGTGGGGACCCACAAACATTCTGGGGGAACCATCTGGTTATCCATGGTCTTTGGCCACAATACTCGTCGGGTGGGTACCCATCTACATGTACGGACGAACCGTTCGACGAACAAGTCATTGTTGATATCGGTATGAATGACATGAACCAATATTGGCCTAATATCAAATCAAATACAAGCGACGTGGATTATGACTCTTTTTGGGAGCATGAATGGACTAAACATGGAACATGTTCACCGTTAAATCAAACCAATTATTTTAACACTACACTTAATCTAGGCAAAATATTTGGCACACCATCTATAATTACCGATAATGTAGACAAAAATATACCTACAACAGACCTTCGCACTGCTTTTGGTGGAGATACTATGGTATCTCTTCAATGTGAAAGCGGGCGATATTTATCAGGTGTATTCACATGTTGGTCTATGTCTTCTCTAGACGGTTCCCCTGATAAACAAATAATATGCCCACAAGATGTCCAAACAGAAGATAACTGTTCCAATGAAGAGATTAATATCCCATCGTTTACATAAATTTATTCTATGTACATATTCTTTACTTCATTGTTCAAGTATACTGTTTTACTTATAGAACGAATGATTTTATTCGTTTCTTTTTCGTCATTCTCAATATCAGTTATTGAATTACAAATAAGACTTGTAAATCTTGTTTGCATTCTATCATTTGTATTCCAGTCATCATGTACATCCTTCCATTTATTTATCAAAGTTCGCTGTTGAGAAGCTAATTGACGAATGCCCAAAAGTATTTTCACCAATTCATTGTCTTTTTCCCATGCGTTATCTTCCTTTACGTACAATGTTTTTCTGGAAGCATCTGTACAATGAATCGGTCTATCTAATACATCCAATTGACTTAGACCATTTGTAATCATATTAGTAATCGTCTTAGTGAGACCATTATCAATAGTTGAATCATATGTTTCAGCTGTAATTGGCAATGAATCAATGAAATCAGTTAAATTCATAGCATTCTTACAATGATCATTCAAAAACATTTGAATATTGAATTGATTATTGTTTGTTGTATTGTTACTATTTGTATTATGTGAATTATTTCCCATAGTAGGCATAATTTCCATCATTTTATTTACTACATCCTTATTAGAATGTGTTAAATTCGTAACTAACTCTGTCATAAATTCTTGGTTTTTTGACATGATTAACTCTACCAATTTCTGTGTCACATCGGTTTTATCTGGTTGTGTAGGCTCACTTATCGTTATATTTGTAGAATTATCCCATTGAATGCTAGAGCACAACTTTTTGTGACGATAATACCCACTTTCCCATTTATATGTTTTCCCGCACACGCAATTAAAGTTGGCACTTTTTGGCACCAAATTACTATCATTTACTACCATATTACTACCATTTACATGCTTACGTGTTATAATATGTCTATCCCAATTACTTTGCTTACTACATATAAAGTCACAATTTTTACAATAATAATTATGGCTCTTTATTGGCACCACCTTACTATCATTTACTACCATTATATGATACATAGAAAAATGCCTAAACTCTTTTACGTAAAATACATATTTTGGGGATTTTTTTATCGTAACAAACTAATAATTGTTATTTTTGTAATGAGAGCATTATGGTCTAAATCACTTTTTTCACTTTTTTCCAGACCTATTTCCAGAAATAGAAAATACACACAAAAAAAGCATGTTGAATTCTGAAAAGCCAAATGACTTTTGAAAAAAAAAGTTAAAAGTGATTTACCTACATTCATCCTTTGCACACCCGTTTTTTTGGACTGTTTTATTTCCCTACATATGTAGGTAGCTCCCTACATGTCCCTACATACTTGTTTTGTTTTGTCTATGTTTGAATTGTCATGTAGGCAACCCTACCTACATGAAAATCATCTAAAAAGATGTCCAAAATTCACGAAATCCATTTTTAGAGGCGTTCATTTAGACAATTCGGAGGATAAATATTAATATACGCATTTATTTTGTACTATGTAAATATTCCCTCTTGTAGGCATTATTTCCGTCGTTTTTTACCTACATAAAAACGGTGTCCAGAAAAGGCGAAATCATTATTTGAATTGTTGATTTCAGGATTTTTGATGATGATGTTTATCTAGTTGTTATCCAATAACTTTTGTTGTTAGTGGTGTTATAATGAATTGAAAGATAACAGCATATATTAACATTGCGTATAAATGAACTTGATATTCATTCGATTTTGTAAAATTAAATATTTTTACAGGTAAGTTTAAGCCAAAACGACCTATTATAGATAATAACAATCCAAAAATAATACCTATTATATAACTATAATAATAACCATAATTAGATATTGTGTAATAATTTATAATGCCAAATATTCCATACATGAAAGGTAATAAAATAGGAAATAATTCATATGGAATATCTATTGGACGATTGCTTTTATTAAATGCCACACCCAAATAAATAAGTGTTATGGTTGAAGCGGTATAAGAAATGATAAAACTAAGTAAATAATTTGTAATATTATATTTCATTATTTATATTATAACTATATTATTAAAAATATTATTTTACTATATAATGTATTTAAATAACAATTTAGTTATTCAAACATCTATAGCTGCTTTATTAGTTATATTTGGAGTGGTTGTTAAAAATTCATTAGAACAAATGAAAATACCAAATCATCCTATAGGAAAACCTTTAGGCATGGCATTATTTATTTTTGGATGGGTATATACTGCGTACATATTGTCGGCACGTAAAACAAACAAAATGCTATTTATAGTACCATCAGCATTCATCATTGGTTCTGTTATTATGATGAAAAAATACATGGAAAATAAACAATCACCACCCATGATTTATCCTTTATTATTTGCGATTTCGTGGATACTATTAGGTTATGGTGCTGGAAATCACTTATCTGGTTATATGAAATATTTTGGAATATTAGCAAGTCTACTCGTATTATTAAGCATGATGATGACTTTACCTCACCAACGAAAGAATTGTATCATTGACGGTCCAGGGATGCCGTTATTTGTAATTGCTTGGATTATAATCGTATTCTTGAATAGTAATAGATAATAGAATTAGAATATTTTCACATTAAAATATATATTAACACAAATATGTCTATATTCCCATTAATCAAAAATTTTCAAGCGACCTCATATAATAAAGCATTTGTTTTAAATGCTATTGCTGGAGCAGTTATATGTGCTTTAGCAATCGAATTGAGATTAACTTTAGAAAAGGATAAAACAAGATATTACGGATTTTGGTCTTATATTTATAACGAAAAAAATATATCAACTGTGTATAAATTTTCCACTACGTTACTAGTTACCTTTATCGTATCAGTATTAGTATATTATTCAATGTATTTTATATTTTTATATGGAGCAGGACAATTATCGAGTCGTAAATTTACATCTGTTGGCGTTAGTATTCGTGATTTATTCAAAACTAAGGTTTATGTTTAATTGTATATTCGATGTACGTTAGTGCTTTTTTTTTAGTTCTCTTTTTACAGCTTATTTACGTCGCCGTCTAGTATAGTTCCTTTTTCACAGTTCAAATAGTTTCACAGTTGATAGTTTTTAACAAATAAAATATTTCATAATAAAAAGATTAAAACATATTAATTTAATTATATGAATAAACAAAGACAATATACATTAATTCAATATATAAATCGTTTACCGCCTGAATTAATCCGCTATACAAAACAATATTTACCTGTGTCTGTATTGAAAACTGTTCGTAAAATAGAAAAACATGAATTGCCACGCAATTATTCTTTGTGTAAAGACTTGAATAACTATTTTTATAAAAAATATATTGAATATGATATTGATATCAAAATGAGTAAATGGCGTATTTCCATGTTGAAACGAAATATGAAACAATCAAAATTCTCACACGTTAACATTTTTTCAAACGATTTCTGGCAACCACTAGTCACGTCAAATTATGTATCATTTCATACAGAAATTGAGGAATATGAAAACAATATTAAACTGTATACATTTTTTTATGACCACTATTTAGAATATTATCAACAATCTATTCATCATTTAAATAATTATAAAATTATTGAAATATAGACAAAACTATTATTTTTCTAATCTAATATTATATGGAAAATTCATACATACCTCTTATAATTAGTCTTGCTATAATTTTACATCATTTCAAAAAGCATAACAAAAATCCTAAATTTAGCCTTGTGGACAAATTTATCCAAGTTGACGACATAAATAATCATGAAACATGGGCACTTTTTTTCTTGGGAATTAGCATTGGAATGATATTCAAATAGAAATTGCCAAGGGTGTAAAATTATTGATTATTGATTATTGATTTAGTTAGATATTTACATTAGCTCATATTATCAAAATAATATTAATAAAGTTGATTTAATTAATTATATAAAAACATTACGCATATAATTAATAACATGACGGGGACAGTAAAAGCAATTAGTTTATTTTCAGGTATGGGGGGAGATAGTCTTGGGATGATGAATGCGGGATGTCAAGTAATCGCATTTAATGAATTTGATAAACATGCTATCAAATCACACGAACTCAATTTTCCAACAGCAACCCTTATAAATGACCCTAGTCAAAAGAAAGAAAAGGATCAGACAAATATTCAACTTATTCCAGATGCTGAATTTAGTGCCTACATGGGTGTAGTGGATGTAATCTTCGCGGGCCATCCTTGTCAAGGATTTTCAAACGGGGGCAAAAAATTACCAGACGATCCACGTAACACATTATTTCGCGAATTTGCTCGATCAGCTACATTAATTAAACCCAAATATATTATTGGAGAAAATGTAGACGGGCTTCTTAACAGAAAAACGGCGACAGGTGAAAATTACATTGATGTTATCGTCGCTGAATTTGAAAAGATTGGATATAATATTACATATCAGGTTTGTCATACAGTAAAATATGGTATTCCTCAACTTAGAAAGCGTCTTGTATATGTCGGTATTCGTAAAGACCTTAACAAAACCTTTGTCTTTCCAGAGCCTTTGAATGATGGAAAGACACATTTACCAAACCTGTTGAATATTATTCAATTCAGTATGGAGGGAGCCATCAAGATTGAACCAGATGACTTTGATATGACAACGATTCCTCCAGAATGTATTCTTACCGATATGGAAAACGATGATGGCGAAGATACGGATAATATTCACCCCTATCTGCGCCTTAAAGCCAAAAAACGCGGTGAAGAATATGCCGGTAAGACTCATCATTCACTCCTTTCATTCTCTAAACGCGATTCACCTATTCATTGCGAAATTATTGATATTAGAAAACCGAGCAAAACAATTATATGTTCATACGACCATCAACCAAGACTCTTTGTTCCTTTGAGAAATAAAAACGGCTATTATATCCGTTGTATTTTACCAGATGAACTCAAACAAATCCAAGGATTTCCTACCGATTTCAAACTTCTTGGTTCTAAGAAGGAAAAAGTTAAACAAATAGGCAATGCCGTTCCTCCACCATTGATTGAACAAATCGTAAAAAAACTAATTGATTAGTTTATCTTACAATTATAAATTTCCATATCTTACTACTACTATAGAATCTTTTTTTTGTATCATTTCACTTTTTAAAATCCAACCTCTTCGTCATCAGACTCATTGGTTTTATCATTTGACATTGCGACTAATCCTTCCATCGCCAAATCTTCTTCCTTACTTGCGAAATTATACAACGTATGTACTTCCTTCACTTTCATTCCAAGAAATCCGGCAATATTCGCCTTAAATGTTGGTCTAGGATATACTTCCATTATACCAGCTAATCGCTTCTTGTTTTCTCCTCTAGCATATTTATCTTTTAGTGCGGTCAATTCTTCAATGTAATCTTGGATCCAGGGAGAATCCTTAACAAACTCTTCTCCATTAATATAAAGCAGTTTCGGGGGAATATTTTTTTGAGGGGTGCGTTTGTATTCCTTGCCTGTAAAGAATACCACATAATAGATATCCTTTGTTGGACATGTATCATTGAAATAAATCACTGGATTATCCGTCTTTTTGATTTCAATATTGAGACCAATACCGCCTACATTTCTAAAATCCTTTGATTGTTGACTTCCTGCTTCTTCAAATGTTATTTCTAAGGACAAAAGAACTTCTCTAATTTTTTCAATGACTACACGCTCACTTATCTGTGTGTTTCCCTTCTCTGTCTTGGTGGACTTGATGAACTCTTCATTCACCACCTCGTCCAACTTATTCTTAACTCGTTCAAATAATGCTTCATGCTTCATATTCATTTTATAAAAGGTTATGTTAGTAATATTTATAAATAACGATTCAATTTTTAATATATTTCTCTGTCTAAATCGATACAAGTCTCATCGATTACATCGACCTCTAGGATTTCAATATTTGCGGGAACAGTTGACAAGTCCAAATAATGTACTACGTCCTTCAAAATATGTAGTTTAAACTTAAAATCGCAATTATCAACAATACATTTTCCAGTCCATCGTTCTAACGGTAAAATTTCATTCAATGAACTGACACGCCCTTGAACACGTTGGTACTTTGCCTCACGCTTTCCAGGCCGTCCCGAAGGACACTTCATTCGCCATTCACAAGAAAGAGCATTAATATGGTTTGGAAATCCAGACAACATAGTACAAATCTCCCAAGCGCCTCCTTTTCCATGAGTGGCCTTCGCACCACCTTTAATTTCTTCATTATGTTGTCTTAATCGTCTCATTGGATGGTTCGTTGAACCATTATACGTATTATTCTTAAATTGTTCCAATTTATTCCTTAAAATATAACAATACCACATATATTGTTATACTCTTATTTTTTATCTTCTATTTTTACTTGAATTGTTTGATTGTTTAATCAAACATAGTGTCAAACTCATCATCTGTTTCAGGAGGTTCCTTCCTACATTTGTCGAGTATAAAAGTTGCCAGCATGAGATTATTTCTGTAGTAACTATTTTTTCGTGACATTAGTTTCATCTCTTTAATCAGATTTTGACTCTGTGTCATCAAAATCGTAATCGTCGTCTTCAATTGTTCAATCGTGTGGTCTTTTTTGACTGGATCATTAGATACCGGTAGATTTTTAAACACCTCAATAAGGTTATCTAACTTGTCAATCTCATCTTGATATGTATGAGATACTTTAGGTCTTAAAAGATCTTTTAATACTTCCTTTCCATCTTCACTATCATCTTCAGGTTCAGGTTCAGGTTGTTTCTGTAGTTCTACAGTTACTTTATTACCATCTATAAATTTCATATTTATATCATATGTATTTTCATTTACAGTTGGACTTTCTTCTTCGATTGAAGTTGGTGTAATCGTTTTATTTACATTACATTTATTCATATGCTTTTGAAGTGATGTAATACTCTTATATTTTTTAGAACATTTCGAACACTCGTGTATAATCTTGTTATCTGTAGACATCTAGTTTATATAGGCATATTTATTTAAATATATTTTTTAATTATATTAGTAAATAAATGATGGCGACATGATATGTCATTTTTATTGAAAACATAGTTGATTTCACTTGTTGTTTTCTAAATGTTTTCGCTTACATTTAGACACATTATTACATCTTTATATTTACCGCACGGGTTTTACATCTTTGTATTTACCGCACGAGTTTTACTTCCTCGAAATTGTCTTAGATTAAATATTACATTTTTTGATAATCCTGGAGATAATTTTTGATTGACACCACTCAATCGTTTATTCTTGGTAATCAACGGAAATGGATAGTTATTATTAGATGCTATCATTATCTATAGTATATATACAGATTTATTTATGAGAATAATCGTATCATTTCTATAGATTTTTTTAAAATTGATTCGGATTTTGTTAAATTCATTCATTCAACCAAGATAGAAATTTAATACTATTCAATTGAAGACCGGAAAAATGGATTCTTATGAAGGTGAAGCAACTCGTACAGGGGCAAATCCTCTCAATCTCCCATATAAATCTTCATCGCGATTTTATGATATTGAAAAATGTAACGAATGTGACGAACAACCTATAGAAGATTGCTGTAACAAGTGTGGAGAAGGGGTTTGTCTAAGTAAGAAATGTTGTGAACTATTTCCACACTACAGTAATAGTAATTATACTATATGTAGACAATGTACAATCGATATTGAAGAGAAATTAACTGTTATTATCAATCATAATGATTTGCTATTATTAAAACAAAAAATTAATAAACGAATGACTAAAAAGACGATACAGGACAACAAATAAATAAAGTAATTAAACTAATATGAATAGTTATATTTGTAGAAAATGGTTTTTTGCCTTTTTTTATAAAAAATATAACTGCTTATATTATATATATATGGCATTTCGAAATTGTTTTAAAAATCCAAATGAAGATTTAAATAGTGGTCAACATATAAATAGGAAGAAAGCAAAGACTATCTATAAAGGAGCTGTTAACTTGGCTAATAATGGCGGGGTATATCATAAAAAAACCAAATTGGGACAATATAGAGGCACCTATATAGGTGATGTAAATATTAGTAGAGACGAACATAAATGTTTACTAGGAGCAACCAGTTATGATACACTATTATCTGTAACAACTGGTAAATATTTAGAGCAACCCAATTCATTTCAAGTAGAAACCTTAAATACTATAAACAGTGGTTCTTTGTATAAAATGGATTTAAGTGGAGTAACCTCTATACTGTCTTATCCCGATGGAAGTGGGAATACATTTTTATATCCACCCAAAATATTAGCGAATCAAACTTATCCAGTAGTGGTATCAGACCAAGGATTAATTGTTGACCCTTGTTATAATATTTTTTATCCCAATACAAATCGGCAACATGCCTCCGACGTGTGTTATTTAAATAATGAGCGAAGTTATCAACAATATAGTATACCGAATCCTTTTACAGAGACTTCTAAGAAAAATTACATAACATCAAAAAATGGATACGTTGGTGGATACAATTACCCTAACTCCTTTTCATTTAACGATTCTTGCCCAGAACATGTATAATTGAAAATAAAAGTATAATGATTATATAATAATATGATTACAACCAATGGTTGGTATTTATTATCTACAGATGCACTCATGTCTTGGACAGATGCTACGACACAATGGGGATTTAAATCAGCCCCTGGTAAAAGTAGTACATCTAGTGCTTATGACATTATTTATGAATTAAGCGGTCATCCGATTACCGACGACGTGTCATTAACGCAAGACAATTGGAAACCTATTAATATTACTAGTGATATTTCCATGGCATCACCATATTCCGCCTATTGGGTTAAAGCTACTATAAACCCACTTGAAACATCTACCATTTTTGAAGACAGTAACAATAATTTTTTATCTATTTATATTAGCGGAGATTTATCACCTTCATCTTATGAAGACGATATAAGTGAGAATAATATCACTCTAATCGATATTAGTTCGGTAATTATAGGTGATAGTGTTACCTTTATTGAAGGAAATTCCTTTATATTTACAGATTCCATGTTACAATATATAGTAAATAATACGAATACACACTATAAAACAGAGCCAAGTAGTGGCGGAGTATTATTTAATTATGCGATGACCGAAATAGTAAAATATCCGTCTGGCATTAGTAATCAAAATTATGATATTTCGAATAGTGTTACATCTATTGGTATTGGCTCATTTCATAGTTCTAGCCACTTGACCACTATCACTTTCCCGGGAAGTGTTACTAACATCGGGGATAGCGCGTTTGATAACTGTCCCAATTTATCAACCGTTACATTTACTGGTAGTACAATACCCACTATATCAACCAATGCGTTTAACAATAGTAGCTATATCACTGCTTATTATACGCAAGCTATTAGTGTCAATGATATTGGTATTTTAAAAGCCATATTTCCTATTGTTATTGGTCCCGATTTGTTTACAATTGACAGCTCATATGATAGTAAATACTCATATATTGTGGAAAATGGCACATCCAGTGTTGCCGATAAATACTCTATTATAAGCGTAAATCCTACTGACATCAACAGCGATGTTGTAGAAATTAAGATTAATTATAGTGATACAAGTTATAATGATTATAACAATTATACAATCGGCGTTTTACTAGTGGGGCCAGGAGAAACTCCTAGCGCACCAGCCACTAACTCTATTAGAAGTCCGGGTGGTGATGGTGGTGCCAGTATATATGCCGAAATTAGTGGTAATGATATAAGTGAAAATATAGTTACGTTACATTGTGCTAGTAAAATGCCAACAGGTTCTTCTGTATATACAACTAGTATGGACATATCATCTATTGGGGTAACATGGACATGTGACCATAATTTAACTAAAACTGACAACAACTTGACATATCAAATTATTAAATCATCATTACAAGGTGGTGTAGGTGGGAATGATTTGAATCTTCCTTCTTCATCAAAGGGTGGTGATAGTGATTGGACTGATTCTATACCATTTGTGGGGTCTTCCGTTTCCTTATCTGGATATGGTGGCGGTGGTGGTTCCAGTTACAATAATTATCCACCATACTATGGTCAAGCAGGTCAAGCAGGTATTGGTGGTCATTCTGGAGATTCTGTACCTACGAGTTCATTCTTCACTCCACCATCGACTTATTATAAACACAATGCTGAAAAGGCTGGAAGTGGTGGTGGTGGTACTATTCCTGCTTCTACAGAATCGGGATGGGCTTCACCCGGTAATGGTGGAGATGGATTGGTATATTTCTATATAGGTTATAAAGCACCGACGGGTCCACTCCCTTTATAATAGGCAAATATGGCAAATAATTACATTTCAAATAATATTATAATTACAAAGGCGTAATTATAATATTTTCAAGTATTTTTATTTTTACAAATTACACCATTGAATATTTTAACTAGGTCTATGGTACATACCATTAATCATTAATACTGATACAATGTCGTCGCCGACATGGTAAAAGACCAATTATTACCGTTTAGATTCACGGTGTACCCTTGATCATCCACTAAGCGGACTCGCATTCTTTCCAAATCTACTGGACCGAAATATACGCGCTCCGCGTCACTCAAATTAAAATTATCAATAATCATTCTCCCGGGTGAAACTCTATTCACATCTCGCAATGGTATCAGGGCTAATACATTTGTATTTGTAGGAGCTGTTAATCGTTTTTGTGTCGTTTGAGAACGTGATTGTGTCGTCGAATTAAGCGTAAATAGTTGAGCTTGTGTAAGACGTCTTGGTGCGTTTTGAACATATGTGGGTGTTTTTTTACCAGTAATAGCTTCAGAAGTAGCACAACTATTGGCAGAAATAGCTAAATCCGCATTCCAGTAGGACGGAATTTCCGCGTATTTTTTTGTCGGCGTGATACTTACCAATCCTCTGTTAAGATGATTTTGTTGAAAATCGTCAACGACTAATAAAAAATACTTGGGACCAAATATATCTATGAATGCCTCTGATATAATTTTTTTTCCAGGTTCTATTGTGTAGATCATTTCACCGTATAAACTATCCGTATTTAAAACCGACGTATTCCCACGAAATCCCAATATCCACCCCAAATTGCTATTGAATTTACTACTTGTTTTACATGTAGAATTACATTTAAGTTTTCCAGTTGAATCATAAAACGTTAGCGTAATAGATACACTATTATTATTTGTTATTTCTGTTTTACCGGATATTGAGTTATAAGATATATCCATATTTGAAATATCTGGACTAGAATTTGTAATGCTTGTCTGTACAGCACCTGTTAATTGGTATTGATTATAATTTCCAGATGATATATCTATTGTATAAATATCTGTACTAGAGTTATCCGTTATATGAAAACAATTATTGCCTCGCCAATCACTATCGATAAGATACCATGTATATGGTATTTGATACGCGGTCATATTAATACTAATCGCATTACGTATTGGATCACTTAAATTCAAAGTATAATTTGTTGGTGACGTAGACCCGTCTGGGTCCGGTAGAAACGGTGATATATCTTCTCTATATTGACTATCTATGTTCATTAATCGTGATGTTGTATTTTTAAGATTTGGATTCATTTGTCCTTGAGCTACCGGTAATTGATAATTATTATTTACCCCAAGTTGATTACGGTTCATTACAAAATGGTCATCTTGGTTAAAAATTTCTACCTTTTGTTTTCTATCAGTGACTTTGTTGGCCTGATTTGGATCAGTTCCGTCTTGAGATATATTTTCATTTTGCCAAATATTACCTAATTGAGATGTTCCGGAATCTTGTATATTATGATTCTCGTCATAGTCAATATCTTCTAATAATTTATTTTGAACTTGCTGAAAAAAATTGGCTAAATCATAATTGTCTTCTTTTGTATATCGGTTTATAAGAGGGTTTGATGTCGATATAATATCATCATAACTTACAGGGTCATCATCATTCAAACTTAACAAGGATAATAAATCTTCTTGGCTATAATTATCAACATTCAAATCTATACCATCTAATGCCATTTTACTTATTATATATATTTACTAATTAGTTTTAATTGAAAAAACAATAAATCATTTATTGATTTATTGTTTTTCGATTGCGTTATTTTAAGTCATTCACTATCTTTATTTGTTTACCGTATAGATTACACATGTTACTTATACATTTGGTGAAATCAAATCCAGAACGGTTATGAACAATCCAATCTGGTAAAACGGTTATACCTTGTGCTCTTTTACAATGTCGACCTCCCTTGAACAATAATTGTTCTAAGACAAATATTACCCGTTTATTATATTCGTCTGTTATATTAATAACCGACAATCGTTTTTTTCCTCGATAAATATAACGATTATAATCCATATCAGCATATATACGATGGGTTTTCTCCAACACAGGACGATTGTATACAAGGCCAATTCCCTCTATTTTATTTGTAGAATTATTCATCTCAATTACATATACAATCGATTCTAATGGAATTTTATCCTTCATCTTCATTGGTGTACCATATATGGAGCCAAATGGACACATTCTTGTCCTATAGTTTTCATTTTCTTCATATGTTTTACTATTAAATCGGGTAGTTGCTACAAATGTATTATTCATATAGCAATATTATTTGTGCGTTGATGTGGTATTGAATGTGTGTAATTGAAAGTGTTTAATAATTCAATTAACATATCCTTTTCTCCTTTCAACTTTTTGTAAAATTTCTCATCTTTAATCGTATGTAGATGGCGACGAAGGCAAAACTGAAATATAACATTGCTAAATACCACGTCCACATATGTCTGGTTTCATCATTGATAGGATATTCAAGAGCGGATAAATAAGGGTCGATTATATTAATAAAATCATTACTATTTAATTTATATTCCACGTTAGAGAGAAAACACCCCTTTAAATATATAAACATAAACCAAAAACAGAGAGCAATTACTAAAGTAAATATACTAAAACCGATTGGTGCGAATAAATATATCAGGAATGTGAAATAAGAAAACGTAAAATGAATTGCCTTTACCACAAAAGCCAATATGTGATGAGAAATACCAGTGTTGGCTATTTTTTCATAAAAAAACTTTACCAATTCTTTTCTTTTGGACCGGCGGTATGAATCATCAAAAATATAACTCATTCTTATATTATATTTGTTTGCTACTATTTTTTATGAGAGGAAACCAATTGTTACCGCGGTGCCTTTTTCTTAGTTCCTTTTTTTACGCAACATTAATCCACGTTTGATAGAATATCTCTTACGCGTCCAACATCATCTTTGTAAGTCACTCCATTCCACATTCCAGACGACTTGAGTATTTCCATGTTTATTTCTCCAGTTTTAATATGGAAATTTAAAAAATCAGGTAACATGGCTTCAATTATATCATTATCTCTGTTTGCGTGTTTAAAAACATTCAAATCCGTTTCCATAATTGATAATACATCTGGTTGAAGCAAAAATAGGTTTACACTTACATATTGATTATTTAACTCTTTCTCTGTATAATTTGCCTTTTCAATATTTAATTTTTCTTGTAGCTCGTTTACTCGTCCATTGCGTTTGTCCAATGATATAAAGGCTCTATTTGCCTTATTACTTGAAGTAAGAGTTGTTCCTAACTTGAAACCAATAATATAATTCTTTGAATAATCGCATTCTTCTTGAACTAGTTCAAATGTCTTGGAATCATATAAATCATCGCTATTTACCAGTAGAAACGGATTATGTATGTGACTTTTCGCCGATACAATCGCGTCTGCAGTCCCCCATGGTTTGGAACGATGTTCAGGAATCTCTTGAATGTTATGAGTAATATTGATATTCAAATTGTGTTTTTTTATTACATTGTTTACCTCATATAATATATCGGATTGATTATCTTTATTTAAAACCAAATGGAGTTGAGTAATATTTATGTTTTTCGTTACTTGAACTAATGATATTTCAAACAGACTTTCCTCATTGTGTCCTAGTTTGCTGAGCATCTTTGGTTCTCCACCAAATCTAGATGATTTGCCAGCAGCAATAAATAATAAAGTGATTGACTGCTGTTTTTCGATTTGCTCCATAATATAATAAATAATATACTAGTTATGTTTAATTCGTTTTATTCTGCTTTAATTGTCAAAAAATTTGTATTGAATTTTATGAAATCCCTCTACAAATTGTTTTTCATTCTCAGTTAGACCTATTAATTTATATATGTCAATGTTGTTTGTATCAAACATATGTACCGCTTCTGGTATTTTGGAAAAGTCCGGAATGTATTCAAATACATACTTTTCTAGATAACGCATACGATATCTTGTTGTCTCAAACATAAATAAAATTAACTTCGTAGAGAGAAATCCACTAATTAATTGGAGTTCAGTTAAAGGACGCTTATTAATTACGTAATTATCTCTCGATGATATTCCATAAATTCCTTCTTCATCTAAATAGGGAAATCCATACATCTTATGTGCTAGGATTATTTTGGGCTCACCATGATGTGCCAATGGTTCGTCGCTATTGTTGATTCTTAATTCAGGTCCCTTGTCTTTATTCAAAGTCGTTGTTTTTACATTCTTATATAATTTTTCAACTGTATCTTGGTCAGTATTGTATATTTTCACCCGCTTAGGTGGCGTGTTAGTCTTAATCACATCAAGCGATCCATATTCCTTCACCTTTTTTAAGAATTTATTCACAATCGTAGCAAAACATAATGGAATTGGGATGTTTTCTTTTAATGGAAAGTCTACATAATCCTTTATTTGTTGGTCGTACAACTCTATTTTTCCTTGATTTTTTCTCTTCGTTAATAAAAAATAACACAATGGTGTCTGTACTTGATAGTTGAATATTTTCGTAACTACTGATGTACTCAATGCATGTAATCTTTCTATCTGATATTTCAACAATAATTCGTACATACCTGCTTTATCTGGCTTCATCCAGATAGAAGGTATCACTACATCCATCTTTCCACCTTCTTTCAAGAGAGAAATGTTCTTTTTAATAAACTCTGTCCAAATGGTTTTCCCATCCGCCTTTTTATCCATATTTGTTTTGGTAGGCACCTTTTTCACTCCATCACAATTATATGGTGGATTTCCTATAATAAAGTCAAATTTTAACTCAGTATTCCACTCGAGATAATCCTGGTGAAATATATTGGCTTTTGGACCGAATTTCGCTCTAATGTGGGAAACATTATCTTCGTTTAATTCTACCATATAAAGCATATTGGTTATGATATGTTCTTTTCTTTCGGTCGGGTCTGGAATGATATCCTTGAGAACGTTTATTAGGCAAGTAAATAAACAACAACTAAAATTTCCTTTTCCGGCACCAGCATCCAACCATTTCGTGTCTTTAATATTATTATGGGTTAGTGGTATGATATTAAACATCTCGCCAATAAATTTGTATGGTGTATTCACCTCTCCGTATTTATCCTTTAGTAGTGAGTCGTATTCAACATATTCTGGAAATTGCTTTGCTAAATTATCATCATGAATATTAATGTTTAATAATGACATTAATATTCGGTTATCTTATTTATTTTTGTTTTTTTCGCATAGTCGTACGTTTTCTTTTAACACTGTTTTGTTTCCTTATTCTCTTTATACGTCGTGTTTTATTAGGTTGTTTGGACTTATTTTGTTTGCTACGACGATTTAGTACATGATTCATCTTCATAGTGATTTCCTTTTCTTGTTTAAGTATTAAATCCACGATATTTTGGTAAAAACTTCGAAAGCTTTTCTTCTCGGCTTTTAATTCGTCAAATGTAAACCATCGTATTTTTGATTTTTCTAAAAGTCCATTATCCTTTTTATGCTTTACATGAGGCAAATAATGCGAGAAAAATTCGTAATTGTTTTTATAATAAAATGGCAAATTAGAATCATAATCCATCATGTATATATAGGTCGTATACGTCTTGAATTTAATAGTGGATATTTTGTTCTTTTTAACTTGCTTTCTCAACTGTTCTGCTGAACCTAATATACCATTGATTTCTTCAGAACCTTCCCTCAACGCAGTATCTAAATGCGACTCGCCTTCATTAGCACCCCCACCAAAATCTGCCCACCCGGGTGTATCGTCCAATTCATTTTCTTTACCAAATAAAAAATAGATTTGGTCATTTTTTATGGCGACAGGTAATATTCCACCACCTCCCATTTATTCTATTACTACTATAACCGTATATTATTTTTCTTTCAGGAAGGTCTAATCTACATATTGCTTTATAACTACTGTGTAATAGTTGTTATAAAACTGTTTTATTTGTTTTTATTTGTTTTTATTTGTTTTTATGTTGATTATTCTGCTAATTGGTATTGAGTTAAGAATGATTGATCAAATTGTTCTTGTCCTTCAATACCTGACGGTGAACTAATTGTAGACTTAAGAACTAAGACATCACCTGGTAATAATGGAACGTTTGTTCCAACCATATTTCCATTTAAGACATCGGCTTGTTCCTCTGTTAAAGCCTTAATAGTAATTACATATTTAACAGTGTAGGAAACATTAATATGTTCTCCATCTTGATTAATAGCATTATCTTCATTGAGATGATTACCAGATTGATCAACCGTAAATGTAACACTATCACCTTCTTCGTAGTATAATTCATCTGTGTTATCAGTACCAGGTCTAGCAGCAGATTGTAAGCTAATTGCTTGTATATTAGCACCTCTGTCGGCTCCATCTTCACTTTGGTTTCCGTCACAGATAATAGTAACAACTGCTTCACTGTGCTTGTTATTCACACCATTTCTTACTGCTTGTACATCCGTACTGGAACCGCCATAAAATAATGGTTGAACATCAGAAGCTTTAATACTAAGAATCTTGTTAGCGGAATCATTTAATTCCTCAATGTCTACCATACTATTATCTACTGTACCACTAGCATCGATTGTTAATGCAATGGTTTGTCTAGCGTCTTCTACATTTGTGATAGTAACATCACCAGTTCCGATGTATCCATTTCCACCAGTTCTAACTGTGAGGATTGAAATGATAGAATCGCTAGCATCAGATGTATTCACACGAATAATAGCACCCGAACCATCTAGACCAGTAGCCTCGCCAAATGCACCATCTGTGAATATCGGGATAGATGTAATCTTACGGTTATTGTTGTCATTACCAGCACCAGTACCAGGATAATTGACACCACCAAGCTCTTTAATACCATTTAACAATTTAGCATCTTCGACTGTTAATACCTTAGTAATTCTTTGATAGTCGTTTCTAATTAATATGGTATCACCTGCTATATAACCAGCACCACTTTCGGTCACATTAAGCTCAACAATAGGCTCTATACCATTTATAATATCGCCGATTGTTTTTTCTGTGGTAGTAACCTCAATTATAGCACCTGAACAGTCGGTTATAGCACCTGAAGGGTCAGTACAAATTAAGTCATTAGTAGAGGCATCTTCAAAATAGACACCACCGGTCAAGGCAGCTGTTAAAGCATTGGAAGAATCAGTTAGACTGTCAGTACCAGACACATCATGTGTCAAGATATACTCTTCACCATTATTCAAGGCATTTATGAAAGAGACGTCTAATATATCACCAGATAACTCGATTATTTCATTAGATGCGTCAATATTTCTAATGATAATTGTATCAGATATATCCCAATCAATTCCATTGGTGCTACCATCTCTTACGGTAATACTCTTAACCCATGTACCATTATTTGATACATCTAATTCAACAACATTTCCTCTATCCGTTATACCTAAAATCTTGGAAGGGAAACCATCATCATGTGTTCTAAAAGAACGGGTATCAATGGTAGGTTCACCTTGAGATAAATCTAAGATAGTTAGACCGTTTAATAGGTTGGCATCAAATTGTGTCAATGATACGTCAATGGTTTGGAATTTGTTATCAGGGTTGGTAATTTGAACAAGATCATTCAAAAGATATCCAGAACCACTGCTATCAACTTCAATGAAACTGACATCAGTACCATTTTTGTCCTTTGTGGTAACTACAACTATAGCACCAGAACCATCGGTACTATCGGCATCGGTATGAAGGACTTCGCCACTGGCATCGTGAGTACTAACGACTTCGCCACTGGCTCCATTATTATATACAGGTAATGATGTAATTGTTGCCTTTTCAACAGTAAGAACACCTAAATTCAACATTCTAGCATCGGATATATCAATTGTATGAGTGATTTTAGCATTATTCTTATGTACTGTTAATATTTTTCCTGCCTTGTAATCGTAACCACGCTTTGTCACGGTCATGGTCTTAAAAACAGCACCATCATTACCTGATGTAACCTCACCACCAGAACCATCACCACATACTACCGAAACTGTAGCACCCTCTCCAGATTGAATACTATCACTAACATCCCTTTGGTCAAGTGTGGCATCAACTGTAACACCAGGTAAAAATAATAGGTTTGTAATGGAAGCATTTTGGTCGCGTCTAACATCATCATCATCAATAGCGGCTAATTCGGCTGAATATAAAATATCCTCTAAATTAAGACTATGATTCAATGTGTTTGCTTGGACATCTAAAATACTATCAAATACGATGAATTGATCCTCCACAGGAACGGCAGTAACTTCCTCACCACTAACGGTAGTAGTAGTAACGAGAGTAACTTCCTCACCACTAACGCTAGTAACGCCACTAACGTCTTTAATTAAGTAAAGTTTATCACCCATTTTATAGCCGTCACCTTGTTTGGTCAATACAATATCGTCAATTTCATTTTGATCACTTAAAGTAACCTTTACTTTGGAAAACCTAAAAGTACGTTCCTTTTGAACAGCTGTGTTATTATAAACAAACCAGTCTTTAGTTATTTGTTTACCTGGAGGAAGAGATGTATCATATCCTAAATATCCATTAGGAACATTGGCTGAATCAACGCCAAATTTAGCCTGAAACTTAAGCTCGAATCTTTCGGGATACTTTGACATAATAGTCTTGGCTAATTTCTTAGAAACATCAACATCATCAATCACAGTACCAGACATATCATTCATAAGAGCATTTGAAGATTTAGTAGCATCTTGAAGTGCTACATTATATGCTTTCTTTAGTTCAGGAACATTAGCAAAAAGATTGGCTGCCTCAGAACTTCCAAAAACCTTTTCAGACAATGTACCTAAATAATCATCTTGTAAATTGTATTGGTGAAATCTAAGGGTTGTATTGGTCTCTGCTTTATCAGGGATGTTAGGGAATTCGGTATTAGTAACACTCTTAACACCATACATTAAATCACCATCGTATACATCATTGTATACATCACCGTCAAGCTGTCCACCTTTAAATTGAAACCATTTTTGAGCATCACTTGCCTTAAGTGATGTAATGGTACCAGCAGGTAAGTAAGTAGTAATAGGCTTTTCATCCATTTCTTGTATGGATTTAACTCCAGATACGTCTACGCCAGCTGTACCAGCTAAGTCGTTTAAGTAGAAGGTTGGTTCTCCAGTAATACCAAACGTCATTATAATATTTAGAAATATTATTTATTTACATTAAATAATTATTCATTTAATAAAATAGAATCTTCTAGAGTTAATACTTTGGTAATTGTTTGATAGTTATTTCTAATAGTTACTATATCGCCTTTGGTGAATATACTTATACTTTGAACATTTGTTCTATCATTTTCTATGGCAAGTTTTAAAACTGGATTCACTAACCCGTGCGATTCACTAGGAGATAATTTTGTAGATATAACATTAATTATAACATCATTAATAATTCCTAAATTAGTATTAATATGTATATCGTCAATAATAGCATCTTTGAAATAAATTCCACCAGTCAACGCAGTGGTTAGTCTATTATATGGGTCTACAAGACTTGTAGAACCACTAATGTCAATCAAGACATACTCCTCGCCTCTATTTAACGCGTATACAAAGTCTGGATTATTAGTAAGGATTGAACCAGACAACTCCATGGTTTCCAGAGGTTGATTAATGTTTGTAATAACAATAGTATCATTAATAGTCCAATCAATTCCATTGGTGCTACCATCTCTTACCGTTATACTTTGTACCCACGTACCATTGTGACCTACATCTAGTTCTACTACATTTCCTCTTTCGGTTTTACCCAGAATTTTTTCTGGTACACCACCATCACCCGTAATAAAAGAACGCGTAGTAATAATAGGATTGCCTTCTGTTAAATCCAGTTCAATGAATTCAGGTTCCGGCTCAGGTTCAGGTTCAGGTTCAGGTTCAGGTTCAGGTTCAGGTTCCGGCTCAGGTTCAGGCTCAGGTTTATCACAAGCATATGTAGACATTGGATCAGTAAGTGTGGTGGTTGTAGTTGTAGTAGTGGTGGTTGTAGTGGTCGTGCTGCTATCATGACCTGGAGTGTCTTCGCTAGTGTTAGTGGTACTAGTAATTGTCGTAACACCCGTGGTATCATTGGTTGTATCGCTAGTTGAGTTAGGGTATGTATCACATGAACTAGTGGATTCGATTGGTGTAGTAGACGATTTATCACACGATTCAGTGGAATCACTTGACGAAGTAGGATTATCACAAGGGTCGGGGTCTAAGTCTATCATAATTTCAGCCAATTTATCTGCATCAAAAACACCACCACAAGGAAATCCATACTTTGAAATGTATATTTTAATCTCTTGGCGAATGACAGCTACTTCTTTCATGGTAGCTATACCAGCTAACAACGCACCACCATGTGTTTGTTCGTTCGGGTCCTTTTCTAATAGTTTGATTTTTTCCTGTAGTAAATAAATCTCATCTTTCTGTGATTTCTCCAAAATGGTTGTTTTATACAAACCTTCTAAAGCACGATTGACAACATCCCATACCTTGGTATATCCAAACGATTCTTCAAATGATTCATTAAATAGTGAACGAGATAATTGACTGTAAACTTCATAGGTCAATTCTTCATGTAATTGTGTAAAGTTTCCACTTGAATATAATTTCAACAATTTTTCCAAATCAGTTCCAACATTGGTATATAATTTGAATAAGACCAATTCCAATTCTTCATTAGCTCTGTCATTATATATGAGTGGAATAGATGCTTCTTTTAACGAAGCAACAAATATTTTTAGTCCAGTTATGTTATCATAGGTATTATTGGGCAATACAATACCGTCGATATGTACACGTACAATATATTGGTTATATATTTGTAATAATGTTTCAAATGTCGTAATAATATTATTGAGAACGATTTGATAGTCTGTCTTGGAGTTTGTTTTTAGTTTATTTAATTCATAAATCATGATATTATATTCACGTTGAAGTACATCTAATCGTATATTATAATCGTGATATACAATTCGGTTAAGTATTTGTGAAATATACTTTACCTTTCTGTTAAAATCATATAAGGCTAATTGTGAGGTGTACGAATAGGTTCTTGAACTAACACCAATGTAACTATCATTAATTTGTTTAGTATTAAAAAATGTTCTTACGCCTCGATTAGTACCTTTAGAATGAAACATGCTTACCATTATAAAAACAAGTATAGTATATCAATATAAAATAACTAGAACCATAGTTCGCGTTGAAAGATAAATAATTAATTATAAAAATATAATATAGTAATAGATGATTAACAATAAATATGAATTAGATGTAGATAATTACAGTGAATATGAATTATTTCAGCTCATTAAGTACAACGGGGATATAAATACAATATCTGAAGATGAACTAAATACACATATAGCTACAATGATACGAAAGAATAATAATAAATTGGAAGATATGAATACACGAAACATATTATCCACTTTTTTAAATAGAGTAAATGAAAAATTATTAAGTTATATTGTCATTCGTCCGCCAGTTCAATTAAATCCAACAAATTATGATATTATTCAAAGTCAAAATCAACTACAGGGAGGACAACATGACGTGACTACTGATAAAATTATTCCAGTAGTAAATGTAAATAGATACCAATACCCTACTGGAGTCATTAATCCTCTAGAAAAAAAGACGGTGACAAAAATCATTTCGATTGATAGTGAATTTCGTGAAGATTATAATTCATCTAGTTCTTCGAATTTTGTCTGGACATTGCCTGATACAGAACACAAGGTTGTTTCTATAAAAATAGTATCCTTGGAATTACCAGTTATGTGGCATTCAATTTCCGAATTAAATAAATCAAATTCGTTCGTAATAAAAACATATAATATAGTTGGACAACCAGACACAACTCATCGTATAGAACTTCCTTCTGGTAATTATATGGCGTCTGATTTTGCTATAGCTCTAACCAATTATATGTTTAATAAAGGAAACGGTCTTCAATATTTATTTTGTCAGATAAATCCTATATCGGCAAAGACCATGATTCGTACCCGTGAAATAAGTGATGGTGGCGAAAGTATCTATGATGAATGTGCTTCTCATTATTCCCCCGATTTCTATTATATTATAGATTTCGGCGTGAATAGTACTACTGTATGTGGGACAGAACAAGATACTACCATAGATTACTATACCAACAATGAATCTGGATACAGACAATATACATTGGGTAGTTTTTTAGGATTTTCAAAAAGATATTATGAAGTTCATCGTACAGACACGTATATAGATTATGTCTATAACGGTAATAATATATTGACTTATGAAGCAGTATTACAAAGTGATTCTGCGTATGGAAACGGAAGTGTGAATTATATATTTATATCTATTGATGATTTTAATAAAAATTTCATTAGTAATACGATAATTGCGTCTAGTGAAAATAATTATCTTGGTGACAATATAATTGGACGGGTTTCTATTAATGAATCATTTAATTCGATTATGTTACATACAGCTAGCGACAAAATATTCAAACAGAGGGATTATCTAGGTCCGGTTAATTTAAATAAATTTCGAATTAAATTATTAGATAAATATGGTAATGTATTGGATTTAAACAACAATGATTTTTCAATGTCGATTGAAATGACTCAATTGTATAGCAGTTAATAATAAATAAAAAAGACACACTTATGTGTCATTTTTATGTTTTTTTGGTTAGAATTTGTTTATCGCGACAATGTTTATGTTATTTATCATCCATTTTATTTAAATTGTGTTATTCTTAGTCATTGCCACAATAATTAGCAGTTACCCATAATTTATGATTTTGATTAACGGTCTCTAAGTAAGATTTTGAAGTATTATCATCATCAATATCGTAAGAATACTCATATTCACACTCATATTCACCTAATATGGTGGAGGACATTAACGATATATCGTCATCACCATTACCATTAGTATAAGAAACGTAATTGGTATTATTCGGTGTTTTGTGTAATTCTTCACACGGGTTCATATATTCTTCTAATAAAGAGCTACTACCTAGGTCCAATTCATCAATAGTCATGGGCACAAATGAAGAATTTTTTCCTGATTCAGGTTCATCATCCCGTGTAGAATTTTGACGATATCTGGTTGGAATATATTCACGTTGGTATAATTCTTCATAAAC
>Ga0209302_10000262_pt1 | contig 32138 bp, 43 predicted proteins | sample ArcOceMetagenome_2_FD_187445 | JGI IMG/M metagenome (GOLD analysis project Ga0209302, IMG submission 187445) | Marine eukaryotic phytoplankton communities from Arctic Ocean - Arctic Ocean ARC135M Metagenome (SPAdes) (version 2) | ecosystem: Environmental > Aquatic > Marine > Oceanic | place... | reverse complement strand
CTCAGTAGCTCAGTGGTAGAGCAATCGGCTGTTAACCGATTGGTCGTAGGTTCAAGTCCTACCTGGGGAGTTTAAAATAAATTATATGATAAAATTATGAAAAATATATTAGATCCTTTAATAATTGGAGGTAAATCCTTTTCTTCACACTTAATGTTAGGAACTGGTAAATATAAAACTAGTCAAGATGCATTAAAAAGTATTAAGACAAGTGAATGTGAAATTGTTACTGTTGCTATTAGACGTTTACCTACAAATGTAAAGCAGGACAATATTAGTTTTCTTAAGTCTTTAGATTGGGAAAAGCTTTGGTTATTACCAAATACAGCTGGGTCACAAACAGCCGAAGATGCTATTCGAATGGCTTTTTTAGGTCATGAATTAGCTTGTCAAATAGGTCAAGAAGATAATTTCTTTGTTAAATTAGAAGTTATTTCTGACCCAAAGTATTTATTACCTGATCCAATCGGAACTTTAAAAGCTGCAGAATTTTTAGTAAAAAAAGGGTTTACGGTTTTACCATATATTAATGCAGACCCTATGTTAGCATTACATCTTGAAGATTTAGGATGCGCTACTGTTATGCCACTTGGTTCACCTATTGGTTCTGGTCAAGGGTTAAATAATTTAGCTAACCTTCAAATTATTATTGAAAATGCAAATATTCCTGTTATTATCGATGCGGGAATTGGAACTCCTAGTGAAGCTACAATGGCAATGGAATTAGGAGCGGATGGCGTTTTGCTTAATACAGCAGTAGCTCAAGCAAAAAATCCCGAACAAATGGCTTTAGCAATGAAATTAGGTGTTCAATCAGGTCGGTTGGGATATTTAGCTGGTCGAATGAAAAAAAAGTATTATGCTACTCCTAGTTCTCCTATGAACCAAATTAGTCAAATAAAGAAAATATAAAAATATGTAATATGAGTACTAGATATTATTCTCTAAATTACTTTAGAGTATAATATCTAGTACTCATATTACATTAAAAAAAATTTTACCGACTATTACTTCTTTTCAATGTATACTAAATTCACAATTATTTAGCCTCTATAATTTTCATCATATTTACTAGTCCCCCCTTCTGCTTTTATTACCGGTCTATTTTCTTCCGTGTCAATGTCACTTTCCTGCTTTTCTTTTGTTTCAACTTTACTAAAGTCTACTTGACTATTATCAAATTCAATTAAAATTTCTTCTGTATAAACATCATCAAATATTAGATTAAATGGTGTTTTCTTATGAACATCTTGTTTTGTTTGTTGTTTAACTTTTATTTCAGTACCTTCATATATAGTATTACTTAAACAGGTTTCAGCTAATTTATCTTCTAAGAATTTTGTAATTGAACGACGTAATGGGCGAGCACCATAAACTGGATCATAACCTTTTTCTGTAAGGAAAAATTGTGTAGCAGTTTCTATAGATAAAAAGGCACCTTGTTCTTTTAACCTTTTACTTAATTGATTTAACATTAGCCCACAGATTTGCCAAATATCGTATTTTGATAAATGATTAAAAACGATAATATCATCTATTCGATTTAAAAATTCTGGACGGAAGAATTTTTTTAATTCTTCTTGCACTAACCCTGTTATTTTAACAAATTTTTCTTCATCTTCTCTTGTTACTTCACGTTCGATTGGTGGTTTTAATTGGAAATTACCGTTTGATTCTATTTCTAATGAAATCTTTTTACTTTCTCTTTCTAAATTTCCTGTATCATATCGACGACCAAAACCAATTTTTTCTTTTGCAAGAACTGGCGATTCATTTTCAATGATTCGGGAACCAAGATTAGTTGTCATCACAATAATACAATTTTTAAAACTAACAACTTTACCAGTTGAATCTGTTAAATGACCATCATCCAATATTTGTAAAAATAAATTAAAAACATCTGGGTGTGCTTTTTCAACTTCATCAAAAAGAACAATAGAATAAGGTTTTTGTCTTACTGCTTCTGTTAATTGTCCGCCATCTTGAAAACCTACGTAACCAGGTGGTGATCCGATTAATTTTGCAACTGTATGTCTTTCCATATATTCAGACATATCAAATCGGATAAGATTTTTTTCATCATCAAACATATATTCCGCTAAAGCTTTCGTTAATTCTGTTTTTCCAACACCTGTTGGTCCAGCAAAAATAAAACTTGCAATTGGACGTTTTGGGTCTTGTATACCAACTCGTGCTCTACGTACAGCTTTTGACACAGCAACAATTGCATGATGTTGTCCAATCATTCGTTCATGAATAATACTTTCCATTAACTTCAAACGTTCATTTTCAGATTGATTGATTTTCGTTACTGGAATACCCGTCCAGGCAGAAATAACTTTAAAAATGTCTGACTCAGTAACTTGATCAAAGCGTGGTCCATTTGGGTCTGTATATTTTGCATATCTTTCTTTAGTAGTTAATGCAAATCGCATTATACGTAAATGTGTACGAACTTCTACTTCATGATCAACTAATAATTTTGCAGTACTGAAATCATTTACATTAATTGCGTCATTTTTATCTTTTACAGTTTCATGTAATTCTACAAGTAATCTTTGTAAACCATAAGGCAATGAGTTATTTCGTAATCGTACACGAGAACCTGCTTCATCGATAACATCGATAGCTTTATCAGGTAAATTACGATCTGCAATAAACCTATTTGAAAGTTTTGCAGCTTCTTCAAGCGATTTTTCAACATATGTTAAAGCATGGTGACGCTGAAATTCGGGTTTTAAACCTTTTAAAATATCAATGGTTGTTTCGACAGATGGTTCTTCAACAAGAATTGAATGAAATCTTCGTTCTAATGCAGGATCTTTTTCAATATATCTACGGTATTCATCTAATGTCGTAGCACCTATAACGCGTAAAGTACCCCTAGCTAAAGACGGTTTTAAAAGGTTTGCGGCATCCACAGCACCTTCAGCAGCACCTGCACCTACTAATGTATGAATTTCATCAATTACTAAAAGTGTTTTTGCATGCTGATTAACTTCATCAATAATATGTTTCATTCGTTCTTCAAATTCACCTCGATACTTTGTCCCGGCTAAAACTGAACCAAGATCAAGAGCTCGTACTGTGTGGTCTAATAGAAACTCTGGGCAGTCTAGACTTTGCATTAATATCGCAAGTCCTTCAGCACAAGCAGTTTTACCAACCCCAGCTTCCCCAACTAAAACAGGGTTATTTTTTCGACGACGACCTAAAACTTTAACTAAAGAATTTATTTCATCATCTCGACCAATCACTGGGTCTAAACGCTGTTTCATAACATCCTTAGTAATGTTTTGTGTATAAGTATCTAAAGCAGGTGTTTTTAATCCATTTTTTTCTCGAGCAATAGCCCATTTTTCTTGTTCAGTTAACGGTGGTTTTAAAATTTCTTCTTGTTGTTCTTCAATATAAGTAAAAATTAAATGACGTAATTTAGGGATATTTACTCTTAATTTATCTAAAGTTCTCATCGCAATCCCATCCGTTTCATTTATTAAAGATAGTAAAACATGTTCTGTCCCAACATAATTTACCCCAAGATCTTGACCTTCATGAATCGACATCTCTAATACACGTTTTGCACGTGGAGTAAATGGTATTTCAGACGCAACAAATCCCGTCCCACGTCCTATATATTTTTCAATTTCTTTTCGTGTTTTCTTTAATTTTATCTTTAATTGAGCTAATGCACGCCCCCCTATTCCGTGTCTTTGTCCAATTACACCAAGTAGTAATTGTTCAGTGCCTACAAAATTATGACCCATGCGTCTAGCTTCTTCTTGTGCTAACATAATTACTTTAATTGCACCTTCAGTAAATTTTTCAAACATAGTATTTCCTTTTTCATTCTTATTTAATAAAAATGATATTATTTATTGTTAGTACGTTCAGTTTCTATTCACAGTAAAATTATTTAAAATAACTCTTTATAAAAAATTATACATTAGATAATATTTTTTTGCAGTTGCGTAATAAATTACTTTTAACTACAATAATTATTGAGTATCTAATTATTGTATTTTTGGCGGTATGGCCAAGTGGTAAGGCAGTGGATTGCAAATCCTCGATCCCCAGTTCGAATCTGGGTGCCGCCTCTAACTATAATACAATACCATTGCTTTTTTATAAACATTTAGATACAATAAATTTACATATTAATTAGGGGACGTGGTGGAATTGGTAGACACGACGGACTTAAAATCCGTTGCCTAGTGATAGTGCGTGAGGGTTCAAGTCCCTCCGTCCCCATTCAAAAAATAAAATATCTAAATTGCAAAGAAATTAATTGTATGTAGTATTACTTTCTAACTAAATTCTTCAATTTTTTAACTCATTTATTATTAAAGAATTTTATTTTATAAAACTTTCTCAAAGAGGCGGTTTTCTAAAAGGAAAGTGTCGTAATCCAAATAATTGGAACTATTTTACTAAAACAAATATTTATAATAACTAGGCTCATAATTAATAAATTCATTGAATTTAATAAGTTAAGTTTAATAGAATTTCTTATTAAATTCAATGAAAAAAACTGATTAAAGTTTTTACTTTTTTAAACTTTAATCAATACAAACTTTAGTACAGTTAAAAAGAAAATGATCGTTTTATACAAGAATAAGTAAAATTTTTTATCTATTATTTAATGCTTAATACTATATGTTGATATTAACAAATAAATAAATATTATTACGATAAACAAATTCTATATAATACACCCGGTGGTAAATCAGATTTTATTAATAAATCAAAAATATTTACCGACGAATTATAATAAATTTCTAGGATTCGCTTATGAATCCGAATTTCAAAATGTTCTCGTGAATCTTTATTAACATGCGGAGAACGTAATACACAATAAATTCGTTTATCACTCGGTAATGAAACTATTCCTACATTATCAACATTATTATTTTGAGTAATCTCAATTATTTTTTGACATGATGTATTTAAAAGTTCATGATTAAATGATTCTAAGCGTACACGAATTTTTTCATTCGGCTTTATTTCCATAAATTTTTTTAATTATTTAACAATTTTAGAAACAACACCAGCTCCAATTGTTCTGCCACCTTCACGAATAGCAAAACGCATACCTTCTTCAATTGCAACTGGGTAAATTAATTCAGCAGTCATTTTAATACGATCACCCGGCATTACCATTTCTACAACTGAACCATCATCTGCAGTGAATTGTTCAATTGATCCTGTTACATCAGTCGTTCTTACATAAAATTGTGGTCGGTAACCTGTAAAGAATGGAGTATGACGTCCGCCTTCTTCTTTAGTTAGTACGTATACTTCAGATTCAAAGTTTGTATGTGGTGTAATTGTACCTGGTTGTGCTAATACCATACCACGTTCAATTTCTTCTCTTGTAACACCACGTAATAAAATCCCACAGTTATCACCAGCAAAACCTTCATCTAACGTTTTTTGGAACATTTCTATCCCAGTAATAGTTGTTGTTTGAGTTTCACCAACACCAACTATTTCAACGTTATCACCAACTTTAACAACTCCTCTTTCAATTCGCCCTGTTGCTACTGTACCTCGACCAGTAATTGAAAATACATCTTCAATAGCCATCAAGAAGGTTTTTTCAACATCGCGTTCGGGTGTTGGAATATATGAATCAACTGCATCCATTAAAGCATAGATTTTATCTACCCATGCATTATCACCACGTGCAAGTGTTGGATTAGACGAAATTGCTTCAATTGCTTGTAAAGCTGAACCAGGACAAATTGGAATATCATCACCTGGGAAGTCATAAGTAGATAACAATTCTCTTACTTCTAATTCTACTAATTCTAATAATTCATCGTCATCGACTTGGTCTTGTTTATTTAAAAATACAACGATATGTGGAACCCCAACCTGTTTGGCTAACAAAATATGTTCTCTAGTTTGAGGCATAGGACCATCTGCAGCAGATACAACTAATATAGCCCCATCCATTTGTGCGGCACCAGTAATCATATTTTTTACATAATCAGCATGGCCTGGGCAATCTACATGAGCATAATGACGCTCGCTAGTTTCATATTCAACGTGCGCTGTATTAATTGTAATCCCACGAGCACGTTCTTCAGGCGCACCATCAATATCTGAGTAAGCCTTTGCTATAGAATCGCCGTCTAAAGCTAATGTTGCAGTAATAGCTGCGGTTAACGTAGTTTTACCATGATCAACATGACCAATAGTACCAATATTAACATGAGGTTTTGTACGTTCAAATTTTTCACGTGCCATTTCAAAAAGTTCCTTTGAAGTTTAATGTTTATAATAAAAATATTTTTGCTTTTAGCGAAATTAAAAATTAAATCTAATTGTTATTTAATAAATATTAATACCTGAAATGCGCAAATGCTTTATTCGCATCTGCCATCTTATGAGTTTCTTCTTTTTTCTTTATAGTATTACCTATATCATTTGCTGTGTCAATAATTTCACTTGCTAACTTAATTGACATTGTTCGACCTACCCGTTGTCGTGAGTATTGAATAATCCAACGTAAAGCTAAATTTGTTGCTCGTAAGCTACTGACTTCAATTGGTACTTGATACGTTGAGCCTCCAATTCGTCGAGCTTTTACTTCTACAACTGGACTAGCATTTCTAATTGCTTTCTCAAAAATCACTAATGGATCTTCATTTGTTTTTGATTTTATGATATCGAAGGAACCATTTACAATATTTTGGGCTAAAGTTTTTTTACCTGATTTTAAAATTCTTGTTACTAATAAACTAACTAAGTAACTATTATATGTAGGATCTGCTTTAGGGAATCGTTTTTTTGAAATATTTCGACGTGACATACTAATAATTTATTTTTAATAAATAGTTTTTAGTAAATACTAATTTTGAATTTTTAAATTAATATTCAACTTTTTGGTTTTTTAACTCCATATTTTGAACGTCTTTGTGTTCGGTCTTTTACACCCCCACTATCTAATGCACCTCTAACTATATGGTATCTAACCCCAGGCAAATCTTTTACTCGACCACCTCGAATTAACACTACAGAATGTTCTTGTAAATTATGACCTTCACCGGGAATATAAGCTGTTACTTCAAAACCAGAGGTTAAGCGAACACGGGCAACTTTTCGGATTGCTGAATTTGGTTTTTTAGGTGTTGTTGTATATACACGTGTGCATACACCACGTCGTTGTGGACAATTAACTAAAGCCGGTGATTTCGTTTTTTTATTAATTTGTATTCGTTTTGAACGAACTAATTGTTGAATAGTTGGCATTTATTTTAATGTAATTAATTTAATTATCTTTTGTTTGTAATCCATATTTTTTCATAAATCTTTCTACACGTCCTTCACTATCCACAAGTGTTTGTGAGTTTGTATAAAACGGATGGTTACCTAACCAAACATCAACTTGTAACTGAGGTTTTGTTGAACCAATAGACGAAAGAGTTTTTCCTTCACAGATAACAGGAGCATCGGGGAACCACTTTGGGTGAATTTCAGGTTTTGACATATTTTTAAATTTTTTAACGTTTTGAATATTGTGATGCTTTTCTTGCTTTTCGTAAACCATACTTTTTACGTTCTTTAATACGTGCGTCACGACTTAAAAAACCAAATGGTTTTAAAATTAAACGATTTTCATTTTCCATTTTACAAATTAAGCGTGCAACACCTAATTTAATGGCATCTGTTTGACCAGTTAAACCACCACCTTTTACGATTGCAATAATATCAAATTGTTTTTCTAAATTTAATTTTTCTAACGGTGACCAAATAGCATTTAAGTAATTCGTATTATATTGTAAATATTTTTCACCAGAAACTTTATTAATAGTTACTTTTCCATTTCCTGGAACAAAAAAAACCCTTGCAACAGCACGCTTTCTTTTTCCAAGTCCAATTTTATCTTTTTGAAAAACTGTATTCATAAATTTTTATCGTTTGTTAATTAAAGTATTAAAGCACATCTAAGATTTTAGGATTTTGTGCGCCATGAGGATGTTGATCACTTTGATAAACTTTTAATCGTTTTACTAAATGTTTTTTTGGAAATCCATTTGGCAACATATTAAAAACACAGTTTTCGATAATTCGTTTTGGTATGATGTTAACTAATTTTTTTAAGGACGTCCCCGGACGTCCTGGTTGATAAACATGGAAGCGTTCAACATCATGATCAATTTTTAAAAATTCACTATTGATCAATATTACATAATCACCAACATCAACAGATGGGTGATAAATAGCTTTTGATTTTCCTGTTAACAATGGGATAATAGTTGATGCTAATCGTCCTAACTGTTTATCTTTACAATCAATTACGTACCATTTTCTTTTATTATAATTTGCAACTGGAATAAATGTTTTATTCATAAAAATAAATTTAAACTAAATAATTATTTTAAAACTATCCCTAATTTATTTTTAAGGGTAGCAAAAACTTCATCGGCAGATTTTCGACCAAAGTTTTTTAATTCTAAAAGCTTTTCTGGAGAATATTCTAACAAATCTCCAATTGTGTTAATTTGAGCTCTTTTTAAACAATTATAAGGTCGCACAGATAATTGTAATTCTTCAATAGCAATATGTGTATATGGATCTATAGGTTTTATATCATTTTTTTCTTTTATAGTTTCTTTTTCTTTTTTAATTTTCTGTTCATTAATAGACTTAAATAATTCAATTATTAAATTTGACCCCGAAAAAATGGCTTGTTCAGGTGAGATACTTCCATTTGTCCAAACATCAATGAATAAACGTTCTTTAATATTGTTCAAATTGTCATAAACATTTTCAACTTTAAAATCTACCTTTTGGACAGGCATAAAAATTGCATCTGTTTCTATGAAATCTTCAAATTTGTTAGAAAAAAGTTCATTGGCTAATCTATATTTTGTTCCCGATTCAATTTTAAATTCTATTTCTAAGATATGTGAGCTTGAAATTGTTGCAATATAATGATTGGGATTAATAATTTTTATTTCTGAAGGTAATTGAATTGAACTAGCTGTAATAACGGTTGGACCATTTAACCTTAGACGTCCAAATTGTCTAGTAGATATGTCTGATTTTAGAATAATTCCTTTTAAATTTAATAAAATTTCAAGAATATCTTCACGGACACCAGGGATTAATGAAAACTCATCTTTTACACCAGCAATTCGAACCCCTGTAATCGCAGTTCCTTGTAAATCTCCTAATAAAACTCGTCTTACTAAATTTCCGATTGTTATTCCTTGCCCAGAACTGAGTGAATCAATTAAAAATTGGCCATACATAGCACCAGATTCAATTTTTTCTGATTTTAAACATTCCATTAATAAATTAGAACTAGTGATAAAATTTTTTGTGGAAGTCATAATTTATTTATTTTATAAGTAAATAGGTTTACACCCGTCGACGTTTTCTTGGTCGGCACCCATTATGTGGAACTGAGGTTATATCTTGGATTGAAAGAATTTCTAGACCTGTTCCTTCTATCGATCGAATAGCAGTTTCACGTCCTGAACCTTGACCTTTTACTAAGATTTCAACAGTTTTTATACCTGTACTTAATGCTTGTAGAGCTGCTTTTTCTGCTGCTGTTTGAGCGGCAAAAGGGGTACCCTTTCGTGCACCTTTAAATCCTGAACTACCAGAAGATGCCCATGATATAGTATCGCCGGCTATATTGGTGATTGTAACGATTGTGTTATTAAAAGTTGATTGTATATGAACAACCCCTGTTCCAAAATTACTTCTATTTTTTTTTATTGCTTGTTTTCGTATTTTTTGTGCCATAGTAAATTAATATTTTTAATTAGTATAACTGCCAACAAAAGCATATTATTTTTTCTTACCAGTGACAGTTTTTTTCGTACCTCTTCGTGAACGAGCATTTGTTCGTGTTCTTTGTCCGCGAACAGGTAAACTATTTCTGTGTCGTTTCCCTCGATGACAATTTATTTCATTTAATCGTTTTATGTTTAATCCATTAAAACGGCGTAAATCTCCTTCTAATTTTAATTCAAAATTTTCTAAAATATTTCTTAACATTACTGATTGTTCTGTAGTAATATCGGTAGTTCGAGTTTCTGGATTAATATCTGCTAATTGAACAATTTTTTTTGCTGATGTAAGCCCAATTCCATGAATATATGTAAGTGCATACTCAATTCGTTTATTTTTTGGCAAATCTATACCTAGTAATCTTATCACTTACTTAACTCCTTTTAAATATTAACCTTGTCTCTGTTTATGTTTAGGATTGGGACAAATTACCATAATCTTCCCATGTCTTTTAATTACTTTACATTTATCACACATTTTTTTAACTGAAGGGCGGATTTTCATTATAATTTTATAATTATTAAATTAATTTTTACTTATTTTAATCAAATCTTTCATTATAAATGTTAGAAAGAATGATACTTTTCATTTCACGTGAAATATCTAAAACAACCCCTACCAAAATTAATAATGATGTAGTACCTAAACCATTGAAACTCGAAACGTTTAAGATTCCTTCAATAATATTTGGTAGAGTTGCTAAAATAGCTAATATTATGGCTCCAAACAATGTTACTCTTTTCATAACTTGTTTTAGATAAAATGTTGTTGCTAAACCAGGTCGAACACCTGGTATACTCACAGCCATTTTCTGCAATTCTTGAGAAATATCTTTAGGGTTTAAAACAATAGTTGAATAAAAAGAACTGAAGATTAAAATTAATACAAAGTAACTAACCCAATAAATAAGTTTTGATGATTTTAAAAAAATAGGAATTGTTAAAATTGGAAATACTCCTAAACTAGTAACATAATTGGGTAAAACTAAAATAGCAGTTGTTAAAATTATAGGCATAACTCCTGCTTGATTAAAGCGTAAAGGAATATAGTTATTTGGTTTAACTTTAGAAATAAAAGATTGACTTTGACCAAGTTGTTTTGAGGAAATTAACGGGACAATTCTTGCACTTTCTTGTAGTGTAATAATACCGGATACTGCAATAAAAAATAATAGTACAATACCAAATCCAGATAAAATAGTTAAATTTCCTGTATTTTCACTTGCTAATTTTTTACCTAAATTGGGTAAACTTGAAATTATATTTATATAAATTAATAAAGATGCCCCATTTCCTAATCCATATTCAGTCACTAATTCACTTAGCCATAAAACTATCATTGCACCTGTACTAAGCCAAACAATTATTTCAAATGCTAGTAATGGAGTCCAATCAAATAAAGCACGTTTTAAATAAAAAGCAATACTCGAACTTTGAATTAAAGCCCATCCAAATGTAATTAACCGAGTTAATCTAGTAATTGCTCTTCGACCTTCACTACCGCCTTCTTTTTGTAGTTTAGAAATACTGGGTATTAACCCTGTTATTAACTGAACCATAATTGAAGCGTTTATATATGGAAATATATTTAAAGTAAATAATCCAATTACAAATGTATCATTTCCTGAAAAAGTACTTATTAAATTTTTTGTAATTGGGTGCTGTTGAATATAAAAGGCTAAGTGTCCATGATTAATACCAGGAATTGGAAGAAATGTTCCCATTCTAATAAATAAAAGTATTGCAACACTTAATAAAAGACGTTTTAATATAATATTGTCTGTCTTTTTCATTTTTATTTTTAATAGTTTAAAATTCACGTAGTTTTAGTTTCTGTGATTTATTAAATTTTAATTTAAATCACGTTTTTCTAGAACTTGGGATTTAGTCGTTAAACTTTTTAAGCCTACTATTGTAGCACGTGCGTTATTTAATAAATTATTGGATCCTAATTGTTTTGCAATTACATTTTTAATCCCGGCAACTTCTAGAACAGTTCGAACTGCACCACCAGCAATAACTCCTGAACCTTCAATAGAAGGTCGCATAATAATTTTACACGCTCCTCTATTACTTATCACACTATGTGGTATACTTAACGATTTTGTAATTGGAATTTTTATTAAATTTTTTCTTCCATCTGTTTTTGCTTTTTTAAAAGCATTAACAACATCTTCAGCTTTACCAATACCTACACCGACTTGACCCTTTTCATCACCGATTACAACAACGGCACGAAAACTCATTTTTTTCCCACCCTTTGTTACTTTTGTTACCCTACTAATTTTAATTAATCGTTCAATAAATTTAGTATCATGTAGATTTTCGTTACGACGGGATGTTTTTTTTAATTTATTAACTTGTTTTAACTCGGTACTCATAAAATTTATTCTATTTTTTAATTATTCACTAAAATTGTAATCCACCAGCGCGAGCACCTTCTGCTAAAGCTTTTATTCGACCATGGTATAAGTATGGACCTCGATCAAAAACGATTTTTGTTATGTTTTTCTTTTTACTTAGTTCTGCTAATTTTTCTCCTATAAGTCTTGAAGCAGTACAAGTGCGACCATTTTCACTGTTAAGTTTGATATCTCGATCTAAAGTTGAACAAGAAATAAGTGTTTTAGAAGTTGTATCATCTATAATTTGAGCATAAATATGGTCGTTAGAACGAAAAACAGATAATCGTGGTCGTTCTATTGTTCCTTTTATTAATCCTCTTACACTTTCGCGTTTTAACTTTTTATATTTATCAGGTTTTAGTTTTTTATTTTTATTTTTAAGTCTTAATAAAACTCTTTTTGAAAATTTCATAATATACTTTTTTAGAACTTAATAATTTTTATTTTTTACCCGATTTACCAGCTTTACGTAATATTTGTTCACCTTTGTAAAGTATTCCTTTTCCCTTATAAGGTTCAGGTGGACGCCATGATCTTACTTTTGCTGCAAATAACCCTAATTGTTCTTTATCACATGCTTTTATATTAATCGTTGTATTTTGAACCACTTCAACATTTATTTCATCTGGAATGGCTATATTTACGAGGTGACTAAACCCTAAATTTAAGACAAGAGTTTTTCCTTGAACACTGGCTCTATAGCCCACACCTTCTAATATAAGCGTTATAACAAATTGTTCAGAAACACCGATGAGCATATTATTTATTAATGTTCGGTATAAACCATGAAAGGCTTTATTAGTTCGTGTTTCATTCTTTAAGCCAACAATTAATTTACCATCTGTTTCTTCAACCGTAATAATTTCTGGAATTACTCGTTCTAATGTTCCAAATTTTCCTTTAACTGTTAAAATTGGATTATCATTTGTAACATTTACAGTTGTTGGTATATTAATTGGTAATTTTCCGATTCGTGACATATTATAAATTTACTCCAATTACCAAATATAACATAAAACTTCACCACCAATCCCAAGTTCTTTCGCTTTGGTATTTGTCATTACTCCTTTCGAAGTCGAAAGGATAGCAACCCCTAAACCATTTAAAACACGAGGTAACGTCTTTGAATTAACATAAATTCGTAAACCCGGTTTACTAATTCGTTTAATTTTACTAATAACTCTTTCTCTTGACTGACCTTTATATTTTAATGAAAGCAGTAAGTAGTTATATAGATTTTCACTATAAATTTCAAAATTTTCAATAAACCCTTCTTCTTTAAGGATTTTAGCTATTGCTTTTGACATTTTTGTTGCTGGTATTTCAACAATTTGGTGTTTAACCATATTTGCATTTCGTATACGAGTTAACATATCCGCAATATTATCTGTGACCACTAATAACTCCTTAATCTCATTTTATTTATTGTTGTGACCAACGTTTACGACGTAAGTGTTTTTTTTTATCCCATACTTGATTAATTTCTCCGAAAGAAGAATATTTATCATAATATCCACAATCATTCAAAGGGAATCGTAAAAATTTTAATAAAATCATACCATTTAAAACTCGATCAATTGTTTTAGAACGTGCTTTTGGGATTGACGAATCTAAAACAAGAGTTACACTTAAACCTTGTATTTGATCGACGTCATCATACTCAATTTCTGGGAAAATTAATTGTTCTTTTAACGAAAAGGTATAATTACCTGCTTTATCAAAGCTTCGAACTGATAATCCTCGAAAATCACGAATTTGTGCAAAAGTAAAGAAGATTAATTTTGTAAGAAAATTATACATTTTATCACCACGTAATGTACTTGATAATCCTAACTCCATATCTTCTCTAACTTTAAAACCTGCTATAGCTTTCTTTGCTCTTGTAACTAATGGTTTTTGACCGGTAATTCGAGTAAATTCAGTAATACTTTTCTTTAAGATATTGGTATTTTGAGCTGCTAACCCTAATCCTCTATTAATGCTAATCTTTTTAAGTTTTGGAATAGTATGAGGATTCGAAAATAATTCTGGATTACTTTTTCTTAATACAGAATGAATACCAGTTTCGTATTCTTTTTTTATATTTTCTAATAGACCATATAATTCTGCAATTTCTTCTAAGGAATGTTGACTACGCATATTCTTTATTTAAATTAATTTAACATTGGAATGGTGAATGGGAGCTTCAAATTGTTTTATTTCTCCAACATCACTTTCAGTGTTTGGTTTAATATGTTTAAACTTGAAATTAACACCTTTTACTAAAATTTTACCTGTAGTACGAGAAATTTTAGTAACTTCGCCTATTTTATTTTTGTCAAAGCCTGAAATAATTTTTACATTATCACCAATTTTAACATGTAACTTTTGACTTTTTGACATTTATAAAACCTCCGGAGCTAATGACACAATTTTAGAGAAATTCTTATCCCGAATTTCACGAGCAACAGGACCAAAGACACGTGTTCCGCGTGGATTATTTTCCATGTTTACAATTACTGCCGCATTATCGTCAAACCGAATATACATACCGTCAGCTCTACCGATAGTTTTAGCTGTTCTTACTATGACTGCTCGAACAACATCTGATTTTTTGATTGGCATATTTGGAATAGCTTCTTTAACAACACCAATAATAGTATCGCCAATTTTCCCGTATTTTCGATTTCCGCCTAAGACACGTATACACATAATTTTTTTTGCACCTGTATTATCAGCTACAGTTAACATTGTTTGTGGGTAAATCATAAAAAGATAATCTTAAGTAATTAATGATGATTTTGAAATAATTTTAGTTACTGACCAACGTTTTTTTTTGCTAAGTGGCCGACATTCTTGTACTAAAACTTGATCACCAATACTGCATTCATTCATTTCATCATGCGCTAAGTATTTACGTGTCTTGATCATTATCTTTGAGTAAATAGGATGTGAGTATCGACTTTCAACTTTTACAACTACAGTTTTCTGCATTTTATTACTTACAATAATACCAATTTTCTCTTTTACAGGCATTTTAAAACTCCTTAAAATCTCTATTTACTTTTTTTACAAGACTATTGAGTAATATTTTATGTTTCAAAAATGAAACCTTATTTAAATTATTTATCAATATTCTTTGTTTGATTTTTATATCAGCTAGCAACAATATACTTGTGAAGGAAATAAACATAATCCTTGTCACATATATAACTTTAAGGAAAGTATAAACTATATTTTATTTCCAAAATTAATCTAAAAATTTGTCTCTTAAAATAGTTTTTAATGTTGCTACTTTTTTTTTAGTAGCTTTAATTTCATGAGGTTTAAATGGTTGACGCGTTGCTTTTTTAAATCGTAAATCAAATAATACCTTTTCTGCCTCTTTCAGTTCTTTAATCAATTCTTGAGTTGATATTGAAATATCATACTTACTGTTAGAGTTAGCTAATTTCATAGGTTATTAATCTTAATTATCGTTTCTAATAATAAATTTTGTTTTAATTGGTAATTTATATGCTGCGAGAGTAAAAGCAGCACGTGCAACTTCTTCTGGAACCGAACCAATTTCAAATAAAATTGTCCCTGGTTTTACCGTTGCAACCCAATAGTCAACAGCACCTTTACCTGATCCCATACGTGATTCAGCGGCACGTGCGGTAACTGCTTTATCAGGAAAAATACGAATCCATAGTGATGCTCCACGTTTTGTGTAACGTGTAACGGTTCTTCGCGTTGCTTCAATTTGGCGTGAAGTAATCCATGATGGTTCTAAAGCTTGTAAGCCATATTTACCAAACGAAACTTCGTTTCCTCGAGTTGCTTTACCTCGCATTCTTCCACGATGATATTTTCTATATTTTGTTTTTTTTGGACTTAACATAATAAAATTAATTAATAAATATAGCTTGTTAATTCTTTTTGTGGTTTTCTTATTTTTTTAGTATTTCGTTTTTAAATAACCAGACTTTCACACCTAAAACACCATAAATTGTATTTGCTTCTTTTGTAGCATAATCAATATCAGCTCGTAAAGTTTGTAATGGAACTCGACCTTCTCTAATCCATTCACTTCGAGCGATTTCTGCACCATTTAATCGACCTGATACTTGAATTTTAATACCATTTACTTCATTATCTTGCCCACATTTTAAAGCTTCGCGAATTGCACGACGAAATGCAACACGATCTTCAAGTTGCTGAACTACTAGATCAGCAATAAGAGAAGCATTTGAATTAACATTTTCAACTTCTACAATATTAATAGTAATTTGACGATTATGAGGTATAAATTTTTTAATATTAACTGCCAAAGTTTTAATCTCAGATCCCTTATCTCCAACTAATATTCCTGGACGACCTGTTTCAATATTTAATTCAATTTGATCCCCCAACCCATTTCTATTAATAAAGATATTTGAGATACTAGCAAATTTTGCTACTTTATTAACATATGTTCTAATTTTATCATCTTCTTCTAATAAAGTTGAATAATGTTTAAAATCTGCATACCAAGCTGATCGATGTTTTTGTGTAATGCCTAAACGAAATCCCAAAGGATGTGTTTTTTGTCCCATAGAAAAAATCCTTAATTCTTATTTTCTTAACTAATTGATTTTACAACAATTGTAATATGACAAGTTGGTTTTAAAATCTTAAAAGCTCGCCCCTGGGCACGTGGTCGAATACGTTTTAGTTTTGGACCTTCATCCGCAAATATTTCTGAAATAACCAATTTTTCTTTATCTAAATTATAATTATTTTTTGCATTTGCTGCTACAGAATGAACTACTTGCCAAATAGGTGAACCTGCATCATAAGGTAAAAATTCTAATATCATTAACGCTTCTTGATATGAACGACCTCGAATTTGATCTAAAACCTTTCTTACTTTATGTGGAGAGATCCGTACGTATTTTGCTACTGCTTTTACTGATTGCTCATTCGACATAATAGAATTTCCTTACTATTTTTCACATATGTTTTAGCTTACTAAAAACTATTTTTTTTATATTTTAATAGTGAAATATCATTTTTTTTCGTGAAACCCGCCACTTTTTCCATAAGCTAATTTAATTGTTATATATTCACTTGATTCTAAATTCTGAGATGCTTGACTCATAAATTTATTTTTAGCTGAAGCTTTGTTTATATAAATTTCATAAATCCACATGTCAAAGAAATTTATAGACAAATTATTTTGTAAAGAAATTACAATTGAATATAAAGCTTGTAAAAGAAAATCTCGTTCAATCGGATTAGATTTTAGAAGATAGAATATATCATCACGCGCGTAATAAAAATGTTTAAATTGAACACTTTGTAAAATTAATTTTGCAAGTGGAGATAATTTTTTTTCAGATTTAACATTAAAAGTTTTAATTTGAAAATTTTTTGGAAAATTTAATGTTAACTCTAATCGTGGTTTCTTTCGTTTTTTCTTAACGTTGTATTTTTTTATCTGCTTTGACATGTGATTTAAATGTTCTTGTAGAGATAAACTCACCTAGTTTATGACCAACTAACTGGTCAGAAATAAAAATTGGAACGTGCTGTCTTCCATTATATACAGCTATTGTAAATCCTACCATATTAGGTAAGATAGTTGAACTACGTGACCAAGTTGTAATTACTTCTTTTTTTCCTTCTGTGTTCATTTTATTAATTTTTTTTAATAAATGATAAGCAACGAAAGGTCCTTTTTTTAATGATCTTGACATAGTTAAGAATCTTATTACTAAATTTTTTATAAATTAATTATGAAGGTCGACGAAGAATATAAGCATTACTTAATTTTTTCGTTTTTCGTGTTTTTTTACCTAATGCTGGTTTTCCCCAAGGTGTTAAAGGTCTACTGCGACCAATAGGAGCTCGACCTTCCCCACCTCCGTGGGGATGGTCACATGGGTTCATAACTGAACCCCGAACAGTTGGCCGTTTTCCTAACCAACGAGTACGGCCAGCTTTTCCACTTTCGACTAAAAAAGCATCATTATTACTTAATTCACCAATTGTGGCAAAACATTCTTTACGAATTAACCTAATTTCTTTAGATGGTAACCGTAAAGTTACAAAGTTTTCTTGCTTGGCTAGAATTTTGGCCGATGTACCTGCAGAACGAACAATTTGGCCTCCTCGATTAGGAATTAATTCAATATTATGGACAGAGGTTCCTAAAGGGATTTCATCTAATGGTAAAGCATTTCCAATATCTAATGAAATTCCTTTTCCTGATAAAATTGTGTCACCAACGTTTAAATTATTTGGATGTAGGATATAACGTTTTTCACCATCTGTAAAATGGATTAATGCAATTCGAGCATTTCTATTTGGATCATACTCAATGGAATTAACAATAGCAACTATGTTATGTTTATTACGTTTAAAATCAATCACTCGATATTGTTTCTTATGACCCCCGCCTCTATGTCTTATAGTAATAATTCCTCTATTATTTCTACCTTTATTTCTATGATTTTTTTTAACTAAACTTTTTTCTGGTCTATCAGTTGTTATTTCTGAAAACGATGAAAGGGCTCTATTACGCGTCCCCGGTGTATATGATTTGTAAAGACGAATACTCATAAACTTTATATAATTTATTAATTTTCTTCTGCAAATAAGTTTATTGTGTCACCTTCTGCCAACGTTACAATTGCTTTTTTATAATGTGATTTCCAACCCATATATTGACCAATTCGTTTTTTCTTCTTGGGTAAATGGGCAGTGTTAACTTTTATAACTTTAACATTAAATAAATATTCAATTGTAGATTTAATTGTCGGTTTATCAGATTTAGGACTTACAACAAAACTATATTGGTTATTAGATAATAATCTTGTAGCTTTATCCGTAATAATTGGATATTTTATAATATCCAGATTCATATCATTAAGATCTAAAGAATTAGTCACAATAAATCTCCTTTATATCATTTATGGCTAATGGTGTTACCAAAATTTGTTTTGCTTTTAATAAACTTAAAGTATTTAAATTTGAGGCAGAAATTAATTCAATATTGTTTAAATTTTGTGTTGATAATTTTAAATTAGTTGTTTTTTTAGAAACAATTAATAAAATTTTTTGATCAATATTTAGATTATAATTTTTACAAATATTACAAAATACTTTTGTTTTAGGTTCCGTAATTAACGACTCTAATTCACCAATCACCGAAATATTATTTCGTTTATTATATAGTAAGGTTTGGAGTGCTAAATTACGTTCTTTTTTGTTCAATTTTAAATTAGTTGTTTTCGGTTTTGGGCCAAAAATAACACCACCACCTCTCCATAATGGTGAGCGACTTGAGCCTGCTCGGGCTCTACCAGTACCTTTTTGTTGCCAAGGCTTTTTCCCACCACCTCGAACTTCACTTCTAGTTTTTGTTGAAGCTGTTCCTTGCTTTTGTGAAAGTTGGTGTCTTAAGATGTCTCGATGAATTAAATAATTACCTGAATTTTCTAAGATCGTAAGTTTAAAGTTATATTTATGAGATGATATTTGTCCATTTGAATCTAATGAATTATATTCTATAATTTTTTGAACAGCCATATAGTATTTTTCCTAATGTTCATTTAGTTAATCATATTTTTTATACATTATTTCGACGGAACAATAGTAAGTAAATTACCCGGTTTTCCAGGAACCGCTCCTTTAACAACTAAGATATTTTCATCATTATTTACTTGAATGATTTTCAATTTTTTAACATTTGTAATTTTATTTCCAAGCTGTCCTGCCATTTTTTTCCCTGGTAAAACACGCCCCGGGGATGTACCCATACCAATTGACCCAGGACCTCTATGATTCTTAGATCCGTGAGTCATAGGACCACGGGCAAAATTATGGCGTTTTTGAAGACCTGAAAACCCTTTCCCGATATTTTTTCCTGTAACATTTATTAATTGTCCAGCAATAAATGATTCAACATTTAAAACTTGTCCAACATTGAACTCAGCGGGATCATTTACACGAAATTCTTTTAAATATTTTAAAGGTTGGATATTTGATTTTTGTAAATGACCTAATTTTGGTTGTGTTAATGATTTTGTTGATACGTTTCCATAACCAACTTGAATTGCATTATAACCATCATTTAATGTAGTTTTAACTTGGGTAATTATACATGGTCCAACTTTTAAAATTGTAACTGGAATAATGTTCCCTGATTCATCAAATATTTGGGTCATCCCAATTTTGTTTCCTAATAAACCTAAAGACACAATATTTTCTCCAAATAATACTTATATATATATCTATTAATAGTGATATAACTTAATCCTGATTCAATTTAAATATAACTATTTTGATAATTAGAATTATCAAACTGTGTAATAATCTTAAAAAAATTAAAATATTTTGTCTATATAAGAAATTTCCACAATGTTATAATATATTTATGTTATTATTTTATATTACTGTGTTTATTGTATAAATAATTTACGTATTTATATAGCTGCGATATAATACATAATAGTAAACATAAATTTATACAAAATTAGGTAGTTTATATATATATGAATAAAGTAGTAGGAATTGATTTAGGAACAACAAATTCTGTAGTTGCAGCTATTGAGGGTGGACAACCTACAGTAATTACAAACGCAGAAGGTTTTCGAACAACACCATCAATTGTAGCGTATACAAAGAAAGAAGAATTACTAGTTGGCCAATTGGCCAAACGTCAATCTGTCGTTAATGCAGAAAATACGTTTTTCTCTGTTAAACGGTTTATAGGTTGTAAAGCAGATGAAGTTTCTGAAGAATCAAAAGAATTACCATACAAAGTAATTAGAGATGATAACGGAAATATTAAAATTAAATGTTCTTCTTTAAATAAAGATTTCAGTCCAGAAGAAGTTTCAGCACAAATTATACGAAAATTAATTACTGATGCAAAAGAATATTTAGGTCAAGATGTTACAAAAGCTGTAATTACTGTACCTGCTTATTTTAATGATTCTCAAAGACAAGCAACAGTTGATGCAGGAAAAATTGCTGGTATTGAAGTTTTAAGAATTATTAACGAGCCTACAGCAGCATCTTTAGCTTATGGTTTAGATAAAAAGCAGAATGAAACTATTTTAGTTTTTGATTTAGGTGGTGGGACATTTGATGTTTCAGTTCTAGAAGTTGGTGATGGTATTTTTGAAGTATTATCAACCGCTGGTGATACGAATTTAGGTGGTGATGATTTTGATAAAGCTTTAGTTCGTTGGTTAGTTGACGATTTTGAAAAAAAGGAAGGGACGAATTTAACTAAAGATATTCAAGCTTTACAACGTTTAACTGAAGCTGCTGAAAAAGCAAAAACGGAATTATCAAATAGTGAAACCACAACAATAAATTTACCATTTATTACAGCAGATAAAACTGGTCCAAAGCATATTCAGCAAGATTTAACACGGGAAAAATTTGAATCTTTATGTAAAGGCTTAATTGATCGTTGTCGTATTCCTGTTGAAAAAGCTTTAAAAGACGCAAAATTAGACAAGTCAGGAATTAATGAAGTTGTCCTAGTAGGTGGTTCAACCCGTATCCCAGCAATTCAAGAATTAGTTCGGTCATTGACTGGAAAAAAACCTAATAGATCAGTAAATCCCGATGAAGTTGTTGCTATTGGTGCAGCAATTCAAGCAGGAATTTTAGCAGGTGAAATAACAGATATTTTATTATTAGACGTTACCCCATTATCGCTTGGTGTTGAAACTATGGGCGGAATTATGACAAAATTAATTTCACGAAACACCACGATTCCTGTTAAAAAGTCCGAGTTGTTTTCAACAGCAGCAGATAATCAAACAAATGTAGAAATTCATGTTTTACAAGGGGAAAGAGAAGTTGCTAATGGAAATAAAAGTTTAGGAAACTTTAAATTAGACGGTATTCCAGAAGCTCCAAAAGGACGACCACAGATTGAAGTAACATTTGACATTAATGTTGATGGCTTATTATCTGTAACTGCTAAAGAAAATGAATCAGGTAAAGAGCAAAGCGTTACAATTAAAGGTAGTTCTAATCTAGATGAAAACGAAATTGATAGCATGTTGAAAGAAGCAGAAAAATATGCTGAAACCGATAAAAAACAAAAAGAAGATCGCGAGCAAAAACTGAAATGTACAAATTATTGTGAAAAAATTGAAAAAATGTTAGAAACTGATAAAATTAGTAATCCTAATTTTACAGAAGATGATAAGAATGAGATAAAATCACTAACGAGTAATCTTCGTGAAATGATATTGAATGAGAATGAGTCTCCTGAATCAATTGAAGAAGCTTTTAAAAAAGTACAGAACCGAATGGAAAGACATGTAGAAACAGATACTTTATAATAATAGTATGCGTATTTAGAGACATTATAATCGCTAAATATTTTTATAATTTAGCAGTTATAATGTACTGATACTTAACTTCTATTTTACGGAGTATTTTATATATAAGAGAGAACAATTTAACTCTAATTTGACCCATTATTAACGTATTTGTGGTATTAGTTATTTCTGATATTTTGATTAATAAAACAACCATAGAAACAATTGTATGGAAATTTAGAGTGGTCATTATGTACTAATAACTTTAGTATTTTACAGTGGGGTATTGATAATCAGTAAACATAATAAAATATCAACTCCACTATCTCAAATTTCTATTTTCTTTTAACTCATGGTTATTAGTTATAAAAGTAACAAAGAGATTTATTTATTATATTTTAAAAAATTACAATAAACGATGTCAAGATATTAATAAAGGATTTTAATATGAATAAAAGAAAGAAATTTTTTTTAAATGGTGAAGAATTTTTCAGTGATAAAATTCTTAATTTATCTGATGTAATTACTTATTTTAATTATAATTCTGCTCTTTTAGTTCTTGAATATAATTCTTTTATTTGCCCTAAAGAAAATTGGAGTAATATTTGTATTAATAATAAAGATAAAATTGAAGTGGTTACAATTGTTGGGGGAGGGTAAAAAAGTTAATGTATATCGTAATAAATTAAATAAAACTTTTTACTTAAAAAGTATTAGGTTTTACTAATTCAAAACATGCTTTAAAGTCTTGTTTATACTATTAAATCAGTAAGATTGTTTCATAAACCGTAGCTATTTTAAATACTAATAGTAAAAATAGAAACAATTTTTAATTTTATTTACTAGTTTATAGGAATATAAAACTCTATCTACAACTAATAAATTAATATTTTATTAATAAAATTTTCCTTCTTTTTCATTTTTGGCTGAGATAACTATCTTTAAATAAAAACGACTATGCATTAAAAAATTGTTAAATACAGTGTTAGCTGTTTATATTAAAAAAAAAGGATTTATTCAAAAAGGATAATGATAGTAACTTGAACTATTTTTCTACTTTTTAATGACTTCGTTATTTAAATCATAGCATTCTGTAAATGGCTAAAAACTATTATATTATTCAAATTTAAGCTTTTGTGAATACTAAACTGTGAGTTTCTCCATAGCGATCCATAAATCGCATAAATCTATTCCAATCTTCAGAAGTCTTCATAATATAAATGGATTCAACCGCTTGAGGTTTTCCATTAATAAAACTGGCACTAACATCCCGGGTTTCTAAAACTCCTTCTTTATCAATCATGTACATACCAGTGATCTCCCCGTTTAAAGCTAAACTTTTATCTAAAATATTTGCATTTTTAAAACGAAATGTTGCTGTACCTGTACTACCATCTCTAGAACGGGTTAATCGAATATCAGGTAAAACTTTTTCATTTATTCCTATTATAAATTGAATATGAGCTGTCATAATTTTTCTCATCAAATAACTTTTTTCTACTCTTGAATCTATATTTAATTTAACAAAAAAATTTTAAACTGGGGTGGCAGGATTCGAACCTACGAATGGCGGAGTCAAAGTCCACAGCCTTACCACTTGGCGACACCCCATTAAGGTAATACAGTAATTTAATAATTATTCTATATAAATATATTGGGCAAGAAGGGATTCGAACCCCTGACACCGTAGTTCGTAGCCACGTGCTCTAGTCCACTGAGCTACAAGCCCAAACTATATTACTACTTAATAATACTAGTTTTTATTATTTTTAGTAAAGCTTTTAAATGAAAAATTTTTTAAAAAATAAAAATTTTAGCTTGCCCAATTTTTATTTTTTATTTTACAGTTATATATACACAATTTTTATTAATTTATCAAAATTTAATTTTATGGCAAAAAAAATCTTATATCAAGACAATGCCCGGCGTGCTTTAGAACGTGGAATGGAAATAATGGTAGAAGCTGTTTCAGTAACTTTAGGCCCAAAAGGACGAAATGTTGTTCTAGAAAAAACTTATGGATCACCACAAATTGTCAATGATGGTGTAACAATTGCAAAAGAAATTAATTTAGAAGATCATATTGAAAATACAGGAGTTTCTTTAATTCGCCAAGCAGCTGCAAAGACAAATGATGTTGCTGGTGATGGTACTACAACTGCAACAGTCTTAGCTTATGCTATGGTAAAAGAAGGGCTAAAGAACGTGGCAGCTGGAGCGAATCCAATTTCTATTAAATTAGGAATGGAAAAAGCAAGTCAATATTTAGTTATGCAAATAAATGAGTTTGCTCAACCAGTAGAAGATATTCATTCAATTAAACAAGTGGCATCAATTTCAGCAGGTAATGATGAGATTATTGGCGTTTTAATTGCTGATGCATTAGCAAAAGTTGGAAAAGAAGGAGTGATTTCATTAGAAGAAGGGAAAGGAATTATTACAGAATTAGAAATTACAGAAGGAATGAAATTAGAAAAAGGGTTTATATCACCTTACTTTATAACTGATACGGAAAAAATGGAAGTTTCGTATGAGAACCCTTACATATTATTGACAGATAAACGAATTACTTTAGTTCAACAAGATTTGTTACCAATCTTAGAACAAATTACGAAAACGAAACGACCATTATTAATTATTGCAGAAGATGTTGAAAAAGAGGCATTAGCAACTTTAATCTTAAATAAGTTAAGAGGGATTGTAAATGTTGTTGCTGTTCGCGCACCAGGATTTGGAGAATTAAGAAAATTAATGTTACAGGATATTGCTGTTTTAACTGGTGGAACTGTTATTACTCAAGATGCCGGATTAAGTTTAGAAAATATTCAATTAAATCTGTTAGGACAAGCAAGACGGATTATAGTAAATAAAGATACGACAACAATTGTTGGCGATGGTTTAGAAATTGAAAACATCAAAGCTCGATGTGAACAATTACGTAAACAAGTGAATGTTGCTGAAACATCTTATGAAAAAGAAAAATTACAAGATCGTATCGCGAAACTTTCAGGTGGGATTGCTGTTATACGAGTAGGTGCAATAACAGAAACTGAAATGAAAGATAAAAAATTACGTTTAGAAGATGCCATAAATGCCACACGAGCAGCTGTTGAAGAAGGCATTGTCCCTGGTGGTGGAGCAACTTTAACTCATTTATCAGAAAATTTAGTAACCTGGGCAAAAAATAATCTAAAAGAAGACGAATTAATTGGTGCCCTTATAATTTCACGTGCAATTGTTGCTCCATTAAAAAGAATTGCTGAAAATGCAGGTATTAATGGACCAGTTATTGTTGAAAAAGTACAAGAACAAGAATTTGAAATCGGTTATAATGCTGCTACCAATACCTTCGGAAGTATGTATGAAGAAGGTGTAGTTGATCCTGCAAAAGTAACACGGTCAGCATTGCAAAATGCAACATCAATCGCTAGTATGATCTTAACAACAGAATGTATTATTGTTGATGATATAAAAATTAGTCAATAACAATAGTATAACTAGTATTTTACTTAATAAGTCGGTTTTATAATTACTCTACTTCATTTTAGACAAAATGAAGTAGAGTAATTATAAAACTATTCTTTCGATTTATAAATTTTACAAAAGTACTAATAATATCGGTAATTAAATGCATTACATGAGGTGCTGTAATCCTAAAAAAAAAATAGCGCCGCCGGTTAAAACTTAATTAGCAATTATTCGCATTAGAATTAATAAACTATTATCTCTTAAGATTGTTCAAATCGAAATATTATTTACTGAGTTTTCAATAGTAAACATAATCATTACTTAAAGTAAAGACTAATAACTTATAAAGGTAGTTTTAATGTGTAAAAATATACCGTTTCTAGGTGGTTAAGGAAAGTATGTTGATCTTTTTACTACAGAATACTCCGATAAACTTTAAAAAAAAGTTTAACAAATTTTCTAACTCAATTTATAAAACACTCAACACAAAAAATAGAGAAACAAACGAATTAATAGAATGATAGTTTTTTGAATTTGGTTTACCACTAAACTATGTTGTGACATAAGCACTATTGGGTTTGGTAGAAAACCCATCAATCATATCAAAATAAAAACAATTTTACTAAATATAGAAAGTATGTATTATGATGAACAAAAAAACGAATTAAGTATATTTTTTCTATTAAACCTTTGTCTAACCATTAAAATTTTAAAAAATAAAATATTATATTAATAACCTAGACGCAATTCAATATAACTTGGTATAATATAAGAAGTAAATAGTTTGGCGGGTGTGGCCAAGTGGTTAAGGCAGTGGGTTGTGATTCCACCATTCGCCGGTTCAAGTCCGGTCACTCGCCCTACTTCAAATGTTTAAAAATAAAAAGTAAAAAAAATCAATTATATATTAAAAGTGTACTAATTTTATGTCACGTTATCGAGGACCAAAATTACGCATTACCAGAAGATTAGGTAAATTACCAGGATTAACGCAAAAAATATCAAAGAAAACTGCTAAACCTGGCCAACATCGGAAAACTTCAGGTGATGGTAAAGATAAAACAACTGAGTATGGTATAAGACTAGAAGAAAAACAAAAATTAAAATTTAATTATGGTATAACTGAAAGTCAGTTATATTATTATGTTAAAGAAGCCCGTCGCCGAAATGGTGTAACTGGTTTAATCTTATTACAATTATTAGAAATGAGATTAGATACAATTTGTTTTTCAATGGGCTTTGCTTCAACAATTGCTGGAGCCCGTCAATTAGTAAATCATGGTCATATTACGGTAAATAATAAAGTTGTTGATATACCAAGTTTTCAATGTCAAGTTACTGATATTATTGGGGTAAAAATAAAATCAACGTCACAAAATCTAATCAAAAATAATTTAAAATTAGGTAATTCTATTTCTCGCCCAAATCATTTAGAGTGGGATGATTTAAAATTGGAAGGACGCATCAAAAATTATTGTCTTCGAAGTGAACTTTTATTAGATTTGAATGAATTGTTAGTAATTGAGTATTACTCTAGAAGATAATTTTAATAAAAAAATTTTAATTTATAAATTGCTTTATGTTAAAACTAAGGTTAAAACGAAACGGAAGAAAACGACAACCTTCATACAGGTTAGTCATAATGGAAAACACAACTCGACGAGAGGGTAGACCAGTAGATGAAGTTGGTTATTATAACCCAATTACAAAAGAATCATATTTTAATGAAGAAAAAATTATAAAATGGTTAAGCTATGGTGTTCAACCTACGGAAACTGTTTTCCATTTATTAAAAAAAAGTAATTTAATTAAAGTATAGTATTAAATTAACTTAATTGGTGAATCAGATTGGTAGTACTTTTTGTAGAATTGAATAAAAATTTAATAAAAGTACTATCAAAAAATATTAGATGAACTTAGTAGAATCCGCATTAGCTAATATATCAACTAGTTTCGTTTTTCCGATGTCGAACGTAGATAGCAAAAAAGAACTAGATCGAATTTTATTTATTGGAATCCATTCTAATTCAACATAATTAACAAGTTAAGCTTGTGATTTATGTAATTTAACGTAACCAATACGGCTTGACGAAAAATATATTGTGTAATTTACTGAATTTGGAATGAATGTTCGTATGATATTTCATTTTTCAATTATAAACAGTTACCCTTTGCTAAATGATTATATTTAGTCTTTCAAAGAAAATTTTTTTCATTAATGTGTTAAGCTGTCATTTGATTAAAAGGCACTCTAGCACAAGAATAATAAATTTACTAATTACCCGTCCTGGTTTATAAGCCAAAAAATTTCTGTTTATTATTTGACTTATTTTCCTATTTTAATTTCTGTAAGTTGTAAAACTAATCTACGACCAATCGGTTAACAGCCGATTGCTCTACCACTGAGCTACTGAGGAAATACCTATTACTCACATGTTAGCATATCTTTATTCCTAATTCAAGACAACTTACGTAAAAAAATTTAAATTTTTTTTACATTAGTTGTCTTGTTTAAAACTAAAAATCTTAAAACATTCGAATCGAATTTTAAACTACTTGAAAAGTTTTCTATATGTTTGGGAATACTTGAAAAATTTATTTGAATAAAATTACCACATTTTTGATTCATAATTTCGTAAGATAAATCCCGTTTACCACGTGAAATTACTGAAATTTCGGATGCGTTTAATTTCCGTAATGTTTTTGCATAATTAAAAGCCCAAGTTTTTAATTCATTATCATTAAATTCTTCTGTTACCAGAATCATCATTTCGTATTTTATTGTTTTTGACATAAAAAGTAAAAGTGTGAAATTAAAAATATAATAATTTAATTAATGGATAGTGTCAAATTAACTTGATGGATGAATTAAATTTGTGATGATTAATACGAATAATAAATTAATGGATATTAAAATCAGTCTTATATATTTAAAAAAATTTTATTTTAGACAGTTTTTTTCTTATTTTCAATCTAACATTAATTAATACAAATTTATCCACTGAGGCCAGAAAAAAACAAAAAAAAGAAAGTAATATTGCAGAGCTTCATAATTCTTCTACGTTTAACTGATCACTTGTATAACTTCCAAGTCGACAAATTATTGGGTAATTTTAAGATATAATAATCGTACCCACGATTCGGCCATTAACAATTCGTTTATTTATTATTAATACACGAAGGAAGCGTGTGGTATAATAGTGATCATTAATCGCTTAAAAGCTTAAGGAAAGTGAATGACTATTATATCATCTAAATTATTGGTAATTTTATAAAATTAAAAGAAGTTTATTTTCTATTTTCTAAATACAAATCTTTTGAAACCTAGTATTTATTCAAGCTTGTTAATTTCTAAAAAGAAAGATACTTAAATAATGGCTTTTTAAGTAAAATAGTAGATTATAAAACTAATGATAAAAATAATTTTTATTGGAGAAATTTAATGGATTGGAATATTACTCAAAATTTTTCATCGAATATTGTTTTTGGCATTTTACTATTTGCAATGATTATATATTGGATTAATTTATCTCTTTTTAGAGGAACAAAAAATTTAATACAACTTGGAAAATTAAGTGCAATTGTAGCAAATATTTTGTTATTTTTTATTCTTTGTTCAAGATGGATTGTTGCTGGTTACTTTCCATTAAGTAATCTTTATGAATCATTATTATTTTTAACTTGGACATTATTAACCATATATTTATATTTAGAATATAAAACAAAAAGTAAATTATTAGGTGCTATTTTATTACCTATTGCATTATTAATAAATGGATTCGCTAACTTAACGTTATCTGCGGATATGCAAAAATCAAGCCCATTAGTTCCGGCGTTACAATCTAATTGGTTAATGATGCATGTAAGTATGATGATGTTAAGTTATGCAACATTAATAATTGGCTCATTATTATGTATTTTATTTCTTGTTCTTTCGAAATTACAAGATGTTGATTTGCAATTAGTTGATGAATCAACATCTTTAGTTTTTTATAATAATATTTTTGATTATTACGAAGCAAAAGTTTTCTTAGAAGAAAATGACGTATCTTCTTCAAAAGTAGTACCTTTGAAAGAAGATATTCAGGAAATTGCTTTTTTAAAATTGTTAAAAAGTTTAGATAATTGGAGTTATAGAATTATTGGATTAGGATTTCCATTTTTAACAATTGGAATTATTGCTGGAGGAGTTTGGGCAAATGAAGCTTGGGGTTCTTATTGGAGTTGGGATCCAAAAGAAACCTGGGCTTTAATTACATGGCTTGTATTTGCTACTTATCTACATTCTCGTATTACGAAAGGTTGGGAAGGAAAGAAAACTGCGATTTTAGGTGGGTTAGGGTTCTTTGTAATTTGGATTTGTTACTTGGGAGTTAACTTCTTAGGAAAAGGTTTACATAGTTATGGTTGGTTATCATAACCAAATGTTACTTATTTATTTTTATTAAAAGCGAGTAAATATATATAGCATGTAGATCTCTTGGAAAAATTTTAGTATTTTTATTAAAAATAACATATAATAAATACTAGGAAATTACTAAGATTATATTAAAAATTATGTCTCATACAGTAAAAATATACGATACATGTATAGGTTGTACTCAATGTGTCCGGGCATGTCCTACTGATGTGTTAGAAATGGTTCCTTGGGACGGTTGTAAATCTGGTCAAATTGCTTCATCACCTCGAGTAGAAGATTGTGTCGGATGTAAACGTTGTGAAACTGCATGCCCGACTGATTTCTTAAGCGTAAGAGTTTATTTAGGTGCAGAAACGACTCGAAGTTTAGGATTGGCTTATTAAAAAATTTATTCAGTTTTTTCGTTAACTTCATGCGTTAATTTAATGTGTGAATTTAATGCATTAAACTTTTACAAAAATGAAATACTATGTAAAACGTTCTTGTTTTTCTGTTTACCTGTTTAAGCTACGGTACCGTTTGTAGGTGCTTTTTGTAATCCTGAAACACCGTGTAAAATTAAAGGTGTTTCTAAGATTCAAATTAATACGAGCGCCTTGACTTATAATGAACCGGTACGTCTACCTGATATATCTATATTCTTAGCAGAAATTGAGGTTATTCTTTTTGGATAAGTTCTTACGGTCATTTTAAAATGGTTTTTACTTTTAAATTAACACATTTTTATGTGTTTTTATTTCTAAAAATTTACAAGACCAGCTCTAACTATTTTGGTTTTGTAACTTTACCAACATAAAAACGATTATATACAGAACAGATTCCTAGAATTACGCCTCCTCCTAAAGCAATACCAAGGAAACTAAAAAACCACTGCTGAAAAGCTTTCATTACCTTGTTTTCCTCTAAAAAATTCAATTTAAAAACCCTTTGAAACATTTCTGAAGTCACCATTTGGACCTCTTCAAAATCATACTTTGATGAAAATACATGAAAGTGGAAAGGCGAGTCTACGGATGTTACGGATCTTCTGTAATCAAATGGAGTCAGTTCATCCGTAGAAATTAGTTGAGTAGTGTTATCAGGCAGTAACTTATCACTCATTCCGCTAACTGGAACTTCTGCAGCACTGGCATTTTGAATCAATGTATCACTAATTCTAAATAGCTTAGTTGTCACTAAAACACTAAGACAAATACCCACTGTTTTTTTACAACTAATCATTAGACAAGATAAATTACTACGATTTTCATAACTGTAAAAGATATTGTTACTCTTTGTTTTTATTTTTTCAACAAATTTTTTTATTTGTACCATAGAAGTTTTCAACTCCTTCAAATTTTAATTAATGTTTACTAAGATATAATAACTTAAACCACTAAATGTTACATTATATAAAAAATCTTTTGATATCACGTATCCATGCTTGGAAAATTTTGTTTTAAAACTAGTTGGTTTATGCCTTGTGTTGCTTAATTTTTTAAGCAGATCTTAGTATGTCATAAGAATTTTTTAAACGCATATGTTTTTTACTAATAAAAAAACAAACCTAATAAAAATTAGGTTTGTTTTTTCTGTCAATTAAGTGCTAAAAAAACAACTTAAAATTAAGCATTTACAGCTGGAGCTGTGAAAGCAACTGGTAATACATCACCTGAAGCTAAATCTAAAGGGAAGTTGTGCGCGTTACGTTCGTGCATTACTTCCATACCTAAATCAGCACGGTTAATGATATCAGCCCATG
>Ga0209302_10000259_pt1 | contig 32353 bp, 29 predicted proteins | sample ArcOceMetagenome_2_FD_187445 | JGI IMG/M metagenome (GOLD analysis project Ga0209302, IMG submission 187445) | Marine eukaryotic phytoplankton communities from Arctic Ocean - Arctic Ocean ARC135M Metagenome (SPAdes) (version 2) | ecosystem: Environmental > Aquatic > Marine > Oceanic | place... | reverse complement strand
GATTGTATTAATGCCTGTTTTTCAGTGTCATCAAGGTCGTCCCATTCAGTGTCCATCAAGCTATCAATGACGTTTTTGATCGCCGTAATGCCGTCTCCCGAAGACTTAAATCGAATGACTGTTTTGTCTTCGTCCTGGTCTCCAGTCGTTGCCTGATCATCTGTGTTGGAGATATCTAAGGTGGCTGAACCGTCTTGTTGATGTAGGACTTTAACAATTTTTATTTGTTTCCCTGAGCCATCGTCAGTGTTGTAAATAGACACTGTTCTGTGTTCTTGGTCGGTATTAATATGCAGTACATGCTCTGGCTCTGGCCCTTTAGTAGAGGACGCCGCAGGCGCAGCAATGGCATGGGGCGCGTCAGGTGCAGCCGGAGTTTCAGTGGCCTGGGTAGGCAGGGCAATCATTACTGTGGCGAGAATAATCGCGCGAAATAGATCTGTATTCATAGGTATCTCCATGTCTTTTTAGGGACTTTACTTATTTAAGCGGCCTGCTGGCCTATCTCTTAATACTAGCTCTTACTCACTAGCTCTAATCTCGGCATTCTTGGTGCAAATATTACTCTCAGTCTTGTCAGGTAATAGATCGCACCCTGTTCAATGATTAAGACGCTGCATGGAGCTCATTTAGATTCAAAAACTATCGATCAGATTATTGCATGCTGGTTTATGAAACATAAGCCATTGGCAAAAGGCATATGCGGTAACCTAAACAGGAACTATGCAAACCCAAAGCTCTTGAGAGCCTTTGAGTTTGTATGGATGCTATTAACTGGGTTTGCCATTGGTCGTGTTAGCCGTTAATTGATCTGCCGCCAATTTATCGGTGCCTCTGTTATGGCTGTAATGAAAAGCTATTCATTACAGCTCTTTATAAAATCTGTTTATGAGGGCCTTTTAAGAAAACTCCTGATAAGTGTCTATGACAGGAGCGGTATACCAACAACTGAGACCAAAATTGCAATGGGGGCGATGTAGATGGTTAAGACTAAGATCAGGGGTTTGATGTGTTCTGCGTTCATTATTATCTCCATGTCCCTAGGGGACTCATAAAATCAAGCTATGCGCTTCCGTATACTCTGTTTCCTATGACAGCAAAATTACCCTAAGTACTCCACGGTCATACTTAATAGCAATTTTCATTATTAAGACGCCGCGAAACATCGATTTAGATTCAAAATATGCGCTGGATTAGATTAATATGCATGACTAAGAAGAATTCACCCATTTGAAGTGGACCCAGACAATATGAAATTTACAGGTACAGACGACTATATCGCCACCGAAGAACTGCAAATGGCAGTCAATGCTGCAGTTACCTTGCAGCGCCCATTACTGATCAAAGGTGAGCCGGGAACCGGAAAAACGATGTTGGCAGAAGAAGTGGCTAGCTCCCTAGGTATGCCGTTGCTGTCCTGGCACATTAAATCGACCACTAAAGCCCAGCAGGGCCTTTATGAGTACGATGCTGTTTCCCGTCTGCGTGATTCCCAGTTGGGTAGCGATAAGGTTCAGGATATCGGTAACTACATTAGAAAGGGCAAGCTGTGGGAAGCCTTTACTGCCGACGAGCAGGTAGTTTTGTTGATCGATGAGATCGATAAAGCGGATATCGAATTCCCCAATGACCTGCTTCTTGAGCTAGATAAGATGGAATTCCATGTCTACGAGACAGGCGAGACTGTTAAAGCAGTGCGCCGTCCTATCGTGATCATCACCAGTAACAATGAAAAAGAGCTGCCAGACGCCTTCTTGCGCCGCTGTTTCTTCCACTTTATTAACTTCCCGGACCGCATGACCATGCAGCGCATTGTCGATGTGCATTTCCCGAAGATTAAGAAGAAGCTGGTGGACGAAGCTCTGGATATCTTTTTTGATGTACGCAAAATTCCCGGTCTCAAGAAAAAGCCCTCCACCTCGGAGCTGGTTGATTGGTTGAAGTTAGTGATGTCTGACGATATTCCTGAAGATATTTTGACTAATCGCGACCCCACAAAAGCAATTCCGCCATTATATGGCGCGCTGCTTAAAAATGAGCAAGACGTTCACCTGCTAGAGCGGTTGGCGTTTATGACTCGCCGCGCTGGACAATAAAAAGCTGATCCCATGCTGATTAACTTCTTTTACACACTCAAGAAGGCCAAGGTTCCTGTTTCTATTCGGGAGCTCTTGGACCTGCTCAATGCCATGGAAAATAACCTGGCCTTTGGTTCGATTGATGACTTTTACCTGCTGGCCCGTACCGTCATGGTCAAAGATGAGAAGTATTACGATCGTTTTGACAAAGCCTTCGGGGCCTACTTCAAAAACCTCGAGAATATCGAGGGGATTGTTGAAGCATTAATTCCCGAAGACTGGATGCGTAAAGAGTTTGAAAAGCATTTTACCGATGAAGAAAAAGCCAAAATCGAAAGCCTAGGCGGTCTAGAAAAGCTAATTGAGGAGTTTAAAAAACGCCTCGAAGAGCAACAGAAACGCCATGAAGGTGGTAACAAATGGGTGGGTACCAATGGTACTTCGCCCTTTGGTCACGGCGGTTTTAACCCTGAAGGTATACGTATTGGTGGTCCGGGAGGTAAGGGTACTGCGGTCAAAGTGTGGGACGAGCGTCAGTACCAAGACCTCGATGACTCTGTTGAAATTGGTACACGTAATATTAAGGTGGCCCTGCGTCGTCTGCGCAAATTTGCCCGTGAGGGTTCTGCCGACCAGCTAGATTTAGATGACACCATTAGAAGCACCGCGCGAAATGCCGGTTATCTTGACATTAAGATGGTACCAGAGCGGCACAATGCCGTAAAAGTACTTATCTTCTTTGATATAGGCGGTTCTATGGACCCCTATGTTCGTCTTTGTGAAGAGCTTTTTTCGGCGGCTAAAACAGAGTTTAAACACCTTGAATACTTCTATTTTCACAACTGCATGTACGACTATGTTTGGAAAGATAACCACCGTCGTCGGGAAGAGCAGATGTCGGTTTTTGATCTGATGCACAAGTATTCATCGGACTACAAGGTGATCTATGTGGGGGACGCCAGCATGGCACCTTACGAAGTCACCAGCCCCGGTGGCAGTGTTGAATATCACAATGAAGAGTCTGGCGCGGTTTGGATGCATCGCATGGCCGAGACCTACGATAAATTAATTTGGATAAACCCGGTACAAGAAAAATACTGGGAATACACACCCTCAATTCAAATGCTCAAAGAGCTGGTTGAGGACAAGATGTTCCCAATGACGCTGGCGGGTTTGGAAAAAGGTATGGCAAGGCTTTCTAGATGAAAATGCGAAGGCTTTTTAGATGAACGCGCGAAGGCTCTCTATATAAAGACGCGAAGGCTCTTTAGATGAACGCGCGAAGGCTCTCTATATAAAATTGGCAAGGCCATCTAAACAAACGCGTGAAGGCTCTCTAGATAGAACAACCCTTTTAGAAAAAAGGCTTCTAGCGGGGTAGCAATGTTAAGACTTTAGATAATAACAATAATTAATTCAGGTGAATCTATATGCGGGTGCAAGAAGCCGTAAAAAAAGCACAGAAGAGAATAGGTCTCAGTGCCAAACAGCCGGCCCTACCGGCCAAGACGTTACTTGAGTTATGGCAGCAGTCTGTCGCCGACTCCAACGACAGACCCGCCTACACCTGCCTAGGTCAAACATTAACCTATGGTGAGGTCGACCAGATTGCTCGCCGCGTCGCCAGCTACTTTCAGAAGCAGCTGAAATTAGTGCACGGCGATCGCATTGCGATTCAGTTACCTAACCTGATGCAGTACCCTGTGGTTGTGATAGCCGCCTGGAAGCTAGGTTTGGTGATTGTGAATACCAACCCTATGTACACTGTGCGTGAGTTGGTTCACCAGTTTAATGATGCCAACGTAAAAGCAGTGGTGGTGTTAGATCAGTTTTATGAAACCCTGTGCGAAGCTCTACCAAATACGTCTATTGAGCATGTGATTGTTACCCGCCCGGTGGACCTATTGCCGCAGCCCAAAAGAGGGCTGCTCAGTACCGCCATGAAAATGATGGGCAAAAGACCCTCACTGCCAAAGGGTGATTGGATTCCATTCCCTCAGTTGCTGACGGGTAGCAGTAATTATTCTGTTCATCGTGCGGACCTAGACGATATCTGCGCTCTGCAGTACACCGGCGGCACCACTGGAGCGTCCAAGGGCGTTATGCTCACCCAGCGGACTATTATGTCCAATATCGCCCAGTCCTTGGCGGTGATTGATATCCTCGAAGATTCGATCAAGTACAGCGTGGCTGTTGCGCCGCTGCCGATCTACCATATTTATGCTTTTTCTCTGTGTATGGGTTTAATGCCTGCCACTCGCGGCCACTCGATACTGATTCCTGATCCACGTAATATTCCGGCCTTTGTCCGTGCCATTAAGGGTTTTAAGTTTGAGATTTTTTGCGGCCTCAATTCATTGTTCGTCGCTCTATTACAGGACCGCGAATTCCAGCGCCTGGACTTCTCTCGCTTGCGCATGACATTGTCTGGTGGCATGGCTCTAATGGAAGCAGTTGCCCATGACTGGGAAAAGGTTACCGGCTGTGTGGTCAGTGAAGGCTACGGTATGACCGAGTCATCCCCAGTGATCTCCATGAACCCTTCAGGCCATGAAAAGATTGGTACTGCCGGTATTCCTATTCCCGGCACCGAGATTAAGGTAGTTAACGAAGCTGGTGTTGAGCAAGAAGTTGGCGGTATTGGCGAGCTCTGTGTGCGCGGCGATCAAGTCATGAAAGGCTATTGGCAGCGTCAAGAGCAGACTGACGAAGTCATTATTAATGGTTGGTTGCACACGGGTGATATCGTAGAAGTCGATGAACAGGGCTACATTAAAATCGTCGACCGCCTAAAAGATATGATTATTGTCTCTGGCTTTAATGTGTACCCCAACGAGCTAGAGCAGGTCTTAACCACTCACCCGGATGTTGTGCAGTGCGCGGCCATTGGCGTCGCTGACGCTAAAGCCGGTGAGGTAGTAAAAATGTTTGTGGTTAGCACCAACGCCGATCTTAATGCAGACCATGTGATCGCGTTCTGTAAAGACAATATGGCTGGCTATAAGGTACCTAAGTTTGTCGAATTCCGCGCTGAACTGCCCATGACCAATGTGGGCAAAGTACTGCGCAAAGATTTGAAAGCCGAAGAAAAAGAAAAGGGCAAAGCCAGTACAGTGACTGAAACTGCCTAGAGCGGGAGAAAGAGCCTAGAGCAGGAGAAAGTGCCTACAGCGGGATAAAGAGCCTAGAGCAGGAGAAAGTGCCTACAGCGGGCTAAAGAGCCTAGAGCAGGAGAAAGTGCCTACAGCGGGATAAAGAGCCTAGAGCAACTTGCCGCTGTTATTGGCTCGCTAAACAAGGCAAAATATAGCCTGAATTTTTAGGGATATATTATGCGACTCATTATCGGTATTTCCGGATCAAGTGGCGTTATCTATGGCATCAGAATGCTAGAGATGCTCGCCGCCTGTGATGATGTAGAGACCCATCTTATTCTCAGTGGTGCCGCGCGCATGAATATCGGCATCGAGACCGACTGGAAAGTTGAAGATGTCGAAGCCCTAGCTGACGTTGTCCATAACAACAAAAATATCGGTGCCAGTATTGCCAGTGGCTCGTTCAAGACCGCCGGCATGATCGTCGTTCCCTGTTCCATGAAAACCCTCTCAGGCATTGCCAATTCCTATGCCGATAATCTGATTGTGCGCGCTGCCGATGTGATTTTAAAAGAACGTCGCAAGCTAGTGATCATGCCTCGGGAATCGCCACTGCATACAGGTCATTGCGAGTTGATGCTTAAGGTGAGCCAAATCGGCGCCATACTCTGCCCACCGTCGCCTGCCTTTTATACCAACCCTAAAACTATCGACGATATCATTAATCATTCAGTGGCTCGTATCCTCGACCTTTTTGATATCGAATCTGAAAGCCTTAAGCGCTGGCAGGGAAATGTCTAAAGATTTCAGTCGCTTACATAAGTTTGTTGAGTCCGAGTCTGTACTGACAATTGCCACTGCAGATGCCTGTGGGTCCTGGTCAGCACCGGTGCTCTATGTGGCTGATACCAGTGCTGAGCCGTTTACCCTGTACTTTTTGTCCTCGGCTAATAGTCGCCACGTTAAAAGTTTACCGGTCGATGGTGCCGCGGCAGTCTCTATCTATTCGGACTATGATGGCAACTGGCAATCTATCTGCGGAGCACAGATTAACGGAACCATAGCGCAGGTAACAGAGCAGGAACGCGGCGCAGTTGCCGATCGCTATTTTGCCCGGTTTCCCGAGATAAAAACCCTGATCGACAACCCGCAGACAAAGCAGGAAGAGCTAATTGGTGCAGCTTTTGGGCGCAGCAATTTTTTCCGTGTCAGCCCTTCGTTTATTCGTTTTACCAATAATGGTGACAGCTTCGCAGGCCGCACCGAGTGGCAGCTGTAAACTCACATTCTCTAGCCAACTACAGAAACCCCGAACATGACGCAAAAGGCAGTAGAGATATTAAATAGCCTATATGGCTATGACAGTTTTCGTGGGCACCAGGCGGACATTATTGACCATGTTAGCGCTGGTAATAATGCGCTAGTGCTAATGCCTACCGGTGGTGGTAAGTCGATCTGTTACCAGATCCCCTCTATGCTTAGAGATGGCGTGGGTATTATTATTTCACCGCTTATCGCCCTAATGCAGGACCAGGTTGGCGCCATGCAACAGCTGGGCGTCAAAGCGGCATTTTTAAACTCGACCCTGTCCCACATCGAACAGAACCAGATTGAACAGCAGCTATTGTCTGGTGACTTGGACTTACTGTATATCGCGCCGGAGCGGTTAATTCAGTCCTATACTCTGGATCTGCTGAGTCGCTGTAAACTGGCACTGTTTGCCATTGATGAGGCCCACTGTGTGTCCCAATGGGGCCACGACTTTCGTGCTGACTACCTATCGCTAAGTCTGCTCAGCGAACGATTCCCAAACATACCGCGTATCGCACTGACCGCCACCGCGGACATTCGCACCCGCAAAGAGATTATTGAGCGCCTGTCGCTGACGGGAGCCAAGGCCTATATCAGTGGTTTTGATCGGCCCAATATTCGCTATGCTATCGCCAACAAAACTACGCCTAAAAAGCAGCTATTGGCGTTTTTACAACAGCGCAAGCAGGAAGCCGGTATTGTCTATTGCCTGTCTCGTAAAAAAGTCGAAGACACGGCGCAGTGGTTGAGCGAGCAGGGGTTTAACGCCTTGCCCTATCATGCAGGCTTGCCCGCGCAGCTGCGGCAAACCCATCAGAACCGCTTTTTGCGAGAAGACGGCGTCATTATTGTGGCGACCATTGCCTTTGGTATGGGTATCGATAAGCCAGATGTTCGCTTTGTCGCCCATTTGGATTTGCCCAAAAGCATCGAGGCCTATTATCAAGAGACCGGGCGAGCAGGGCGGGATGGTCAGCCAGCGGATGCTTGGATGATCTATGGCTTACAGGATGTTGTGCGTCTGCAACAGATGGCTCAGGGGTCTGACGGCTCCGAACAGTTTAAACGCGCCGAGCGGCATAAATTAGACGCCATGTTAGGTCTGTGCGAAGTGACCAGCTGTCGACGCAAGGTGTTGCTGTCTTATTTTGCGGACGAGGCTCCCAATCAATGTGGCAACTGCGATAACTGCCAGCTACCCCCAGAAACCTGGGACGCTACTGTGGCGGCACAAAAAGTATTGTCCTGCGTGTATCGTACTGGCCAGAGATTTGGTGTGGTCCATGTAATGGATGTACTGCAGGGCAAGGAAAATGACAAAGTCCTGCAATATGGGCATCAGCAGTTAAGTACCTTTGGTATTGGCAGTGACATTCATGAGTCTCAGTGGCGCTCGGTGATTCGCCAGCTGGTGGTGCGCGGGTTTCTGCGTGTAGACCTTGAGGGCTACAGCGCACTGCAACTCACGGATATCTGTCGGCCAGTGTTAAAAGGGGAGCAATTACTGCATCTTCGCAAGGAGGAGCTTAAGGCCCCTTCGACTAAAAAGGGTGCTGCGAAGTCTTATAAAAAGACTCAGATTTCTCTGGAAGATCAGGAGCTGTGGGACGAGCTGCGAGAGTGCAGAAAATACCTTGCCGAGGAGCACAATGTGCCGCCCTATGTGATTTTTCACGACGCGACCCTAAAGGAGATGCTTGAGGTAATGCCTATGTCGGGGTCAGAGTTGTTGAGCCTCACTGGCGTGGGTGAAAGTAAGCTTGAAAAGTATGGGGCAGATTTCATTGAGATTATTTGCCGGTACGCCGAGACGGCGGGTGCAAAAACCTAGGTCTGCATCTGTAGTCTCAAGGTCCTTTTATCAAGGTCGCATCATCTAGATACCCGCCCCAACCCTGATCACAGATTGTTAGCCTTATATTGCTGCGGGCTAACATGGAGAGGGCTAGCTTAGAAAGTGCTAGCTTAAAAAGTGCTAGCTTGGAGAGGGCTAGCTTGGAGAGTACCGCTTAAATAATTAGCACTATCTATGTCACTTTATTTCCTAAGCGTAAACTGATAACTTAACCTCTGTTTAAAAAAACAATAATAATCAATTGAGAGGCTGGGTATGGCTGAGCAATTTAAGGAACAGGGTGGTATGGCCACTATGGACCCAAGCGCAGCTTTTCGCTGGTTATCTTCTAAGGTTATGAGCAAAGTGATCAGTCCTCAGCGGCAGATTAAGATACGTGAAAAAGTCGAAAAGAGGCGACAGCTTAGTGGCGCTAGACATGTCGTTGAGTACTTCCATCAGGTTGAAGACGGCTATAGCCATTTAGCAGCCCAGACGCTTAAGTCCCTTAGTGCCCGTTATGACATTGATCTGCAGTGCCATCTAGTGACTGGGCCTTCTGGCAATAATATTGTCGAACCTGACCTGCTTTTAAAACTTTCCCAGTACGATGCTAGCTTTATTGCTCCCCATTATGGCCTTGAGGCTCCCGACGGTAAGCAGGCTCCAGATGCTGACAGTATTCAACTGGCGGAATCGATTTTAGCTGCTGTGCTTTTGAGTGGCTCTAGTTTAAGTACCTCTAATGCAAGTGGCTCTAGTTTAAGTGCCTCTAGTTCAAGTGCCACCATGTCAGAGGGTGCCGATTTTACTTCTCTTGCGGCAGAGGTTGGTTCTGCGCTCTGGTCAGGAGATAAGGTGGCTCTTAATAATCTCGCAGAGAAGTATGGCTGTGCATCCCCTGGCCAACGTGCAGCCTTTCTTGAGGGCGGCAATGCTAGACGCGCTGAGTTAAAACACTATTCCGGGGCTATGTTTTACTACGGTGAAGAATGGTATTGGGGTGTTGATCGACTGCACTACCTTGAGACGCGACTGGCAGAGCTAGGCGCGGATTTGAGCCCTCAAAAGCCATTACTCATGCCTCGTTTTGAGGTGGAGGTTGGCAAGCAAAAAGACAATGGCAGCCTAACCCTAGAGATTTATGCTTCATTGCGCAGCCCCTATACAGCGGTTGTTTTTGATCGGACTGTTACTTTGGCTGAGCAGACTGGGGTAAACCTTGTGGTGCGGCCAGTACTGCCTATGGTGATGCGCGGTGTGCCAGCGACCAGGGAAAAGGGCATGTATATTTTTACTGATGCGGCCCGTGAGGCCCGTAGTGCGAAGGTACCCTTTGGCAATTTTTATGACCCCATTGGGGAGCCGGCGCGGAGCTGTTATTCCCTATATCCCTGGGCCTGCGAGCAGGGCCGTGGCAATCAGTTAGTCTCCAGTTTTTTGAATTCGGCATTTATCGAGGGCATAAATATGAATAACTCTCGTGGCCTCAAAAAGGTGGTTGAAAAAGCCGGGCTCGATTGGTCTGTGGCTAAAACATTGGTGGGTCAGTCTGGTTGGCAGGAGATACTAGAGAATAATCGGCTAGCGATGTATGAGGCTGGTCTCTGGGGCGTTCCAAGTTTTAGGTTACTAAACAAACAAGGGGAGTCTGTACTGGCTCTCTGGGGTCAGGATCGATTATGGCTAGTGGCTCGTGAAATCCAGCGCCAGTTGGCCAAGGACATAAAAATATAATAAAGCCGTAGGCGGACGGATCATGAAAACGGTCATTTCAATACAGCTCTTTGTTGCACTAGTCCCGCAGCTGAGCACTAGATTGCAGAAAATATTGATATTCTCTGCTCTCTGCTCTTTGCTCAGGGCTTAGGGCTCTCTGCTCAGGGCTCAGCAGATACAGCCGCTATAATTGCAGATGGGGTGCCTTGCTAAATAGGCTTATTATTTCCCCAATTTGCGTGCTATAACCTGCTTGAGAATCTCTGCTGGGTCTTTGTCGAAATCGCTGGCATCGTGGCGTTCGGCAAGTTGATGATTTTCTGCCCCCCACACTCGATTGACTCGCTGTCCTCGCTTCACCGCTGGACGCTGCTGAATATCTTCAGTCCATCGAATCACATTTTTATAGATTGAGGCATCGAGAAACTCGGCGGCCTCATAGAGCTTGCCCATCACTAAAGAGCCATACCAAGCCATATTGACCATATCTGCAATGCTGTATTCGTCACCACAGAGGTAGCGATTATCAGCCAGATGCTGGTCGAGCAGATCTAGCTGACGTTTGACTTCCATGGTGTAACGCTCGATGGGGTATTCGAGTTTTTCTGGGGCATAGGCATAGAAATGACCAAAGCCACCACCCAGAAAAGGCACGGCGCCAATGTTCCAAAATAACCAGTTAAGGCACTCGGTACGCTGGGCATGTGTTTCTGGAATAAAGGCATTAAATTTTTCTGCCAGATAAAGCATGATCGCCCCAGACTCAAAAACCCGCGTCGGTGGGTTAGTGCTGTTGTCTACTAGCACCGGAATCTTGGAGTTGGGGTTGGCTTCAACAAAACCACTGCTAAATTGCTCGCCCTCCTGAATGTTAATTAACCAGGCGTCGTACTCGGCATCAATCATGCCAAGCTCAAGAAGTTCTTCTAGTAGCACAGTCACTTTTACTCCATTGGGTGTTCCCAGTGAGTAGAGTTGTAGCGGGTGCTTGCCAACCGGGAGCGCTTTCTCATGAGAGGCACCGGCGGTTGGTCGATTAATCGAGGCGAATTTACCGCCAACGTCTTTGTTCCAAGTCCAGACTTTATCTGGAGAGTAGGCTGTTTTTTCGGCTGTGGTTTTACTCATAGTGATTCTCGTAGCTTTTTTTGTTTTTATTGGCTAATTTCGCTAATGGCGCGATTAATTATCCTGCTAAATCTTCTCGCTAAATAGCCCACTAAATAGCAAGGTATTCACAATACAGATCCGCTTTGGTCTCGGCGGTTACTCTTAAGCCCGAGTATTGTGCCGGAGTATTTGTGCTGGGGCTAATTATTCTACCCAGCAATGCTACTCAGCTACTCGGCTAAATTAAATAGCTGAGTGTTACCACCCCGGGCGACCAAATTTTCTGTGCGGGTGCGCTCGCTCAAAAACCATAACAACCAGTGATAATTAAACCCTTCGGCCGAAGTAGGCCATTCGATCAGTGGAATAATACTGCCAAGGCGTTCGGCCATTAGCTGCCTTAAAGCGCTGGTGTCTGTACCTGAACTATTAGTGACAATACCGGCTACATCATTATGGCCAATTAACAGGGCCATTTTATCTAGCTCGATAATCTGTAATAAGCCCTGGGCTAGGCCGGCGTTCTGGTATTGAACCTGCAAGCCATGGGTTGCAACACTATGGCTATGATCTGCAGCAACAATCACTGGGCAGCCGCTAAGAAGAGCGCTGTTTATGACTGGCTGTACCTGTTCAATAGAATCACAGGCTCTAATAGCGACTAGCATAGGCCCACGTCCATGGAGCGATAGGCGGTTATCTTCGCCGGTGGGGCCAGGTAGTTGTAGTGGTTCAGCTAAACGTTGTCGAGCTAATTTGACCGCGTTATTGTTTAAGGCAGTGCCAGACTTTTCAATAATGGCCAGACGTTGATCTATGGTCTTTGACTGCCATTTGGCCATAGCGACCATGGCTAACGAGGGCTCATTAACCTTGGTATTTGCCCCATTATTGATGTCGCCCATATAGGCGGTTTCTGATCCACTATCGGCACTGGTGAGCGCTGAGAAACGTAGCAGATAATTTGGCCCGCCAGCTTTTGGCCCCGTGCCTGACAAGCCACGCCCGCCAAAGGGGTTCACGCCTACTACGGCGCCCACCATATTGCGATTGATATAGGTGTTGCCAGCAATGGTGTTGCGGAATACGGTTTCGGCAAAGGCTTCGATACGGCTATGAACACCTAGGGTTAAGCCATAGCCGGTGTTGTTGATTTGTTGAATGACATTGGGCAGCTGATCTGAGGTGTAACGAATCACATGGAGTATAGGGCCAAACACCTCTTCGGTTAGCTGGTCCAGGGAATCAAGTTCAAACACATGGGGTGCGACAAAGCTGCCCTGTTCACAATGTTCTGGCAGCTCGACGCGGGCGACGAATTTAGCTTCTTTATTCATGCGATCTATATGCGCCTGCAATTCTTGCTGTGCGCCGCGATCAATCACTGGGCCAAGGTCGCTTGACAGTAATCTTGGGTCACCGGCCTGGATAGATTCCATAGCACCGGCGAGCATGTGTAAGGTGTTGTCGGCGATATCTGACTGGATAAATAACACACGTAAAGCAGAGCAGCGTTGGCCTGCACTTAAAAATGCTGAGGTGATTACATCGTCTACTACCTGCTCGGGCAGAGCGGTTGAATCGACAATCATGCAGTTTTGCCCGCCGGTTTCAGCGATAAACGGGATTGGCGTGCCGGGGCGGTTGGCGAGTTGCCGGTTTATGGTTTGCGCGGTATCGGTCGACCCAGTGAAGGCAATGCCAGCGACACGACTATCGGGAATTAATAGCTTACCAATCTGCGAACCACTGCCAAGCACTAGCTGCAGTGCTGCGCCGGGTACGCCTGCGGCATGGAATAAGCGAATGGCTGCTGCAGCAATGGCCGGAGTCTGGGCTGCGGGTTTGGCGATAACCGTATTGCCTGCGGCTAGGGCCGCTGCAATCTGCCCAACAAAAATAGCCAGGGGGAAATTCCAAGGGCTAATACACAGGAATACACCTTGGCCTTTATAGGTCTCTGGAGATTCGCTGTTAACAAGTCTGGCTTGCAGGGCATAGTAGCGACAGAAATCGATAGCTTCGCGAACTTCGGAGACGCCATCGTCCAATGTGCGGCCAGCTTCAACACTAACCACGGCCATGAGTACCGCGCAGTCTCTCTCTAAGAGGTTGGCAGCCTTGTCGAGTGTATCAGCGCGGGCTTCTGCGCCCAGAGCATTCCAAGGTTTCTGAGCTTCTGAGGCTGAGGCCAGCGCCCGCTGGATATCTACGTTACCGGCTTTGCTGAAATGACCAATAAGCTGGCTGTTATCGGCTGGGTTATAGCTGGGTTGTAGCTCGCCTTGCACCTGTAAGCCGTCAATAATCGAATGTGACAGCAGGAGAGAGGAGCTGGTGTTGGCAATAGTTTTTAGCATCGCCTCTGTTTCCAAGGGTGAATCTAGGTCAATCCCTTTGGCATTGGCGCGCTGCTCGCCAGCCACTTCAAATAGCTGTGCCGGAATCGCAATTTGCCGGTGTTGGTAGGGGAACGACTCAGTGACCTGATCACGGGTGTCATCGAGCAGCTCTTCGACAGGGGTTTGGTGATCTAAAAAGCGATTTACAAAGGAGCTGTTAGCGCCATTTTCTAATAGACGACGCACCAGGTAGGGGAGCAGGTCTTTGTGATTACCAATGGGGGCATAGACCCGCACCGCTAATGATTTCTCAGGGTTCGCTTTTATTGTTTGAGACTTTAGCTGGGCATATAAAATATGACCCATGCCATGCAGCCGCTGAAATTCAAATTCACGATCGCCTGCCAGCGCCAGTATCATGGTGGCTGTGTAGGCATTGTGGGTGGCAAACTGCGGGAATATCTGTTGCTGGGCATCTAATAAAATACCGGCACACTGCTGGTAACAAAGGTCGGTGTTGGCTTTGCGGGTGAACACCGGATAGCTTTCTAGCCCAAGCTCTTGGGCATGTTTAATCTCTGCATCCCAATAGGCGCCTTTGACCAGTCGCACCATCAAGCGGCGGTTGGTTTGTTTGGCTAAACCGATCAGCCATTTGGCGGTGTCCGGGGCGCGCTTTTGATAGGCCTGCAGAACAAAACCCAATCCTTGCCAGCCAGCTAGGTCAGAGTCTTTGGCCAAGGCTTCAAAAACATCTAGGGAGATATCCAAGCGATAGGCTTCTTCGGCATCAATAGACAGGCCGATATTGTATTGCTTGGCTTGCAGGCACAGCTGCTTGATGCGCGGTAGCAGTTCGTCTAGCACAAGCTGCTGCTGAGCAAAGTAATAGCGGGGGTGCAGGGCGCTGAGTTTCACGGAGATACCGTTTGCGGTGTAGACGCTTTCGCTGCTGTCGGCAGCTTTGCCAATTTCATCAATGGCATCGGCATAGGCTTTGAGGTACTGCAGTGCGTCTTGGTCGGTGCGCGCGCCTTCGCCAAGCATGTCAAAGGAAAATCTGGTGCTGTTATCGTTTTGTTTGCCGCCGCGCTTTAAGCCTTCGCTAATGCTGCGGCCCAATACATATTGGCCACCCATGATTTTCATTGCCTGCATTACCGCAGCGCGAATAACCGGCTCGCCCATGTTGGCGGTAAGGCGTTTTAGCCAGCTGTCTGGGTGCTGGGTAATCTCATCATCAAGACTCACCAGGTGGCCGGTAAGCATCAGGCCCCAGGTGGAGGCGTTAACGAACAGAGACCCGGATTTGCCGCGATGGTTGCCCCAGTTGCCGGCTTGAATCTTTTCTGCGATCAGGCGATCGGCGGTGAGGGCGTCGGGCACTCGCAGCAAGGCTTCTGCCAAGCACATGAGTGCCACACCTTCGGCATTGGACAGGCCAAACTCAAGCAAGAATGCGTCTAAGGTTCCACTGCTGTTTTTATCGCCTCGGCAGTTGAGTACCAGCTGTCGGGCATCGCTAAGAATCTGCTGTCTGGCTTTGCTCGACAGAGGATTACAGTGCAGTAACTGAGTGACCGACTGGTGTTCATCTTGGTGAGTGTTGTGGCGGATCTTATGACGAATTTCGGCTTGATTCATGGTACTTACCCAATTAGATTACAGGTTTTTATTATTCGGCATTATTGGCCATTAACTACACTATATGTCTCCATAATTAAGATATATGTAGTTTTTAATGCTGTAAAAATAGAATTAACGGAGTATTATGCTTTTAGCGAGTCGTTAAAGAATGCTTTGGTGATATTAAAACTTTCCTGATATTTAAATAATGACGATATTAAATACTATGAAGACATTAAAAGACTTGGATCGAACCGACCGTAAAATTCTCAGCGTTTTGCAAAAGGAGGGTCGCATTGCCAATGTGGATTTGGCGCGCACCGTTAATCTGACTCCCACGCCCTGTTTAGAGCGAGTAAAGCGTCTTGAAAATGAGGGTTTTATCATCGGCTATGTGGCACTACTAGATCCCGTGAAGGCCAATGCCGCTCTATGTGCCTATATTGAGGTGCAATTAAACAGCAGCACCACTGAGTCGATTCGACGGTTTAATCAAGAGATGTTGGCGTTGGAAGAGGTGCAGGAATGCCAGATGGTCGCTGGGGGCTTTGATTATTTAATTAAAATTAGGGTGGCTGACATACAGCATTATCAGCGCTTTTTGGGAGGTAAATTGGCGGCTATCGAAGGTATTAGCCAGACCCATACCTATGTCGTGATTGAGGATGTTAAATCTGAGACGGCGATACAAATCGGGGTTTAAGAATAAGCCCTAGACATAAGCCCTAGACATAAACCCTAGGCACACGGCCGGGCATACGCGTCAGCAACTCATAGCCATTAGTGCCGCTGTGATGGGCAATTTCATCCACTGGTAATTCAGGCCCCCAAAGGGTGACTGTATTTCCAATTTCAACAGTGTCCAAATGGGTCACATCAACGGTGATCATATCCATAGAGACTCTTCCCGCTAAGGGGCAGCGAACACCGTTAATCATTACCGGCGTGCCATCAGGTGCGCTGCGAGGGTAGCCATCACCGTAACCAATGGCAACTGTGGCTATTTTGCTTTCTGCCTCTGCGCTCCAGCGGTTGTTGTAGCCCACTGTATCCCCCACTTTGATTGTGCGCACTGCGATTACTGCGGACTCTAGGGTCATAACTGGCTTTAGTTGTTTTTGGTATTGAGCATGTTCTTCAACTGGAAGTTGGCCATTAAACGGAGAGTACCCGAACATCATATAACCAGGACGGTTCCAATCTCGGTGGGATTCCGGGCGGGCCAAAATGGCGGCTGAGTTGGCCAAGCTAAACTGTAGTGAACTATCACCTTTAATATTTTGTATCTCTTGTGTGACTTGCTCGAAGCGATTTATCTGCTCTGCGGTAAAGCCATTGTCGAGATCTTCTGCGCTGGCGAAATGTGAGGCTATCACCATCGATGTGCAGACATTGCGACTGTCTCTAAGGCGAGCAAATGCATCTGTGGCTTCATGGAGTTGAAATCCGAGCCGGTGCATGCCGGTGTCGATGCCTAACCAGACCTGAATGGGCTTGGCCAAATTAGCCGTAACTATAGCCTCAACCTGATTATCGTTTTCAACCATTATCCAAAGATCTTGCTGGCCTGCTAATTCTACTTCGTCTGCGCTAAACGTACCTTCGAGTAATAAAATAGGGTTATTGATACCTGCTTGCCGGAGTTCGATTGCCTCCTCAATACAGGCGACACCAAAGGCTGGTGCAATATCTGCCAGAGCCTGAGCGATGGCGACGGCGCCATGGCCATAGGCGTTGGCTTTGACCATTGGCATGGTCTTGGAATGAGGTGCTAGCGCTTGGGCCGCGGCAAAGTTATGACGCAGGGCACTGAGATCAATTTTTGCTACTGAGGGTCGAGACATAGCCGCTTTTTACCTAATTGCTTTTTAATTTACTTCCATTTACTTCAATTCAATTTAGTCTATTTTATTTCACTATATTTTAATTTTAGACTTCAGTAATCATGTTTGCCGGCGCTATACAGGGTTTGTGCCGCCAGCCACATTGGGCCAACCGCGCCATCACCAACGGGTATGTCGTCAATTTGGACAACCGGTGCAATTTCTTTTGATGAACTGGTGATCCAGACTTCATCGGCACTGCGCACTTCATCCATAGTGACAGTACGTTCCTCTATGGAAATAGTGCCATCTCGACGCAGAACATCAAGCACGATATGGCGTGTGATGCCGGGCAGCAACTGGTTATCCAGTACTGGGGTAATCACTTTATTATCTTTAACAATAAAAACGTTGCAGGCACTGGCTTCGGTCAATTCGTTGTCGGCATTAAAGAGTATTGTTTCGCCATGGCCTTTTTCATACCCCTGCTGAAAATGCAGCACATTACCTAGTAGAGCTGTCGATTTGATATGGCAGCGATCCCAGCGTAAGTCCTGAGTGGACGACACCTTATAGGGCCTTGCCAACGCTATATCGGCAACCGGTGCGGGAGCAATATCAAAGGCAAAGGCAAACACCGTAGGTGTAACTGCTTCTGGGAAACCATGGAAACGTTTATTGTCGGCACCACGACTCACGTGGAGATAAAGACCTAAATTACCCGCACCATTTTCGTCGATTAGGCGCTTACATAGATCTGCCCAATGCTGCTCGGACCAGTCGAGTTTAATACCAATCGCATCGAGTCCGTTTTGCATTCGAGCTATATGAGGTGCAAAGCCAACCATTTTCCCTGCATAGGACGGTACAACTTCGTAGATACCGTCGCCAAACAAAAAGCCTCTATCCATAGGGGATATACGGGCTTCCTCGAGCGGTAAATAATGGCCATCTAAAAACGCAATACTCATATCCTAGCCTTAATTATGTTTGTTCGGTAATACCTGATTGTATGGGTAAAAATGTTAGCAGCGTGCTATTTAGAGCGCAAAGCGGATTGACCTAAAGTTCCACTTCATTGCGCTTACTTTAGCAATAAATCTTGCCAGTAAGGCTATTTGCAATAAAATTTTCGGTATTAACAAAAACCACTAATTTTTCTAAGACTCAAAATAACCTCTTCACTCACTGTCGAGTCGAGACTATCTTCGGTCAATGTGTTTTCGCGGCTCACACCATCGACGCTGCCAAGACTGCTCAGATAATGCAGTAACTCAAGATTATTCCAGTCAGCTAGCATATCGTCGTTTTTAAAATACGAGAGCATGGCAATCAAACCATGGGCGGCCCAGTTAGAGACATCGGCAATCACCAACTCGTCACACTGGGTTATAGATGGGATAATATTCAAGGCTGCGAGCGCTTCGACAACGTTACCCATACCAATTTCATTGCCGCCATCGCCAATGCCAATAGTGGGGCAGCTGGCCAAATTTAAAAATTCATCAAAGCTAGCGCAACGCGGGCTAATATTTTCGCCGCGCATATTACAGTAATTACCCTCTGCATTAAGGCCGGGACGCTCGATAGAGACCACCAAGCTAGGGCTCAATTTTTTCAACCCTTGACGAGCCTCATGCTCTCGATTGGCATTATCTGCCACAGTAATTTGGTAAACCCTAAAGTCGGCTTTGAGGCGCTCAGCCAGTGGATCGCCGCACACCAATACTGGACTGCCACCCAATTTTTGAATGGCGCGATAAAGGGCAATAGCGCCCAGGGGGCCGTCGGTTTCAAACGTGCTGTCCACTGGAAAGCCAGTGCCAATAAGAATAGGCCCAGCAGCAGAGTTAACGGCCTGGTCAATTAAGGTTGCAGCCCGAAAAAAATAGCCAGGAGTTAGTGCAGCTTGCAGAGTTTTCATACCCCGCGGGTTTCTAGCGACCATCAGGTCTTCAATTTTTTGGCTGACTTCTTTTTGGCTGACTTCAAGCATGGTCAGCCTTGGTGTCAGCGAGGCTAACAAGTTGCGTGTTTTGGAACTGCTGTTCATCGAGTAACAACAAATTATGTGCCTGCTCTATGCCAATGGGCTCAAAGCTGACTTTGCCACCAGGGGTGAGTTGGGCGAGTTTGCCCAAGTCCAGCGACAGCACCGAGCCAATTTTTGGGTAGCCACCAATGGTCTGGCGGTCGGCGAGTAGGATAATAGGCTGACCGTCGGCGGGTATCTGAATAGCACCAAGACAAATGCCTTCAGACAGAATCCCCTTTAAGCTCGGCTTGATGGCGGGGCCATTTAAACGGTAGCCCATACGATCAGCGTTCTCGGTAACAAGATATTCTGAGGCGAAAAAAACTTGTTTTTGCAGTGCACTAAAAGCGTCTTGCTGGTATCCCAAGACCACCCTTAGATGGGCTGTGTTAGTGCGGGATAAACTTGGTCGCTGAGATTCTTCGAGACGCTGTAGGGTTGGTGGTTCAATCTCAGAGTAGGGCAGATGATCACCGGCTTGTAGTGGTTTGCCATCTTGATTTAACCCACCTAGGCTTTCCCTGGGTACGGTCGATTGGCTATTAAAAATAGGTTGCCCTTGAAAACCTCCGGCGACTGCAAGATAGCCTCGGCAGCCAGATTGGGCAAAGCCCAGATCAATGCGGTCACCTTTTTTTATTCTGTGGGTTTGCCACAGGGCGACGGGTTTTTTGTTAATGCTGAGAGGGATATCAGCACCGGTTAGGGCAATGCTGGTATTGCTATTAGCCTCTAACACTAGCCCGCCTATGGTGACTTCAATCACAATCACTGTGGTGTTCTTTTTGTCACTGTCACTGTCGCTGTCGCTGGCCTTGGCATTATTTCCATGGCCATTGTTTCCATAGTTTGTGTTACCACAAAGTTGATTCGCCCAGCGAAAGGATTGCCTATCGAGTGGCCCGCCAGTGGTTAAGCCAATGCTGTGATGACCAAAGCGACCGCTGTCTTGTAGCAAACTAAAAATACCCGGCTGAATGACTTTTAGGCTAGCCATTAAGTATCTCCCTGCAACTCGCCGCCCAAGGAAATAAAGTTTTCCCGGCTAATGGCGGTAAAACGAACTCTATCGCCCACCTGAACCGGCATGCTGGGTTCGGCATTGGGATCAAACATTCTCTGGGGGCAGAGGCCAATTAAATTCCATCCGCCGGGGGACTGGGCGGGATAGACTGCGGTTTGTCTGTCGGCTATAGCCACAGCACCGCGGGGAACCTTCTGTCTTGGGGTAGCTAATCTAGGCGAGGCAATGCGCTCATCAACTTCACCTAGGTAGGCAAACCCTGGGGCAAAGCCAATGGCATAAACGCGATATTCAGTTTGCTGGTGAATGGCGATAACTTCTTTTACCGAGAGTTTGGCTCGGTCGGCAAGGGACTGTAAATCTGGGCCGGATTCAGTGCTGTAATAAACTGGCAGACTGACGCTGTTGCCCTGCTGTTGTGTCTGATCTTGGTCGGGCTCATTGCCAATCTTAACAATGGGCTCCCGAATGGCACTGCGAATGACACTGGTTATATAGTAGTGGTCAGTTTGTAGAGGCTGATAGATCACCAGCAGCGAAGCGTAGGAGGGAACCAAATCTACTAGCAGGTCACCAAGCACCGTTTTCAAGTAGGCGACAGTTTGCGCAATTTGCGTAGCGATGGCAGCACTGGGCGAATCGCCAAAGTAGACAATCAATGAATTTTCTCCGGCCACCGAGATTGAAATTGCTTTACTCATGATTATCTATTGGCTAATCAGGCGGCGAATTTCTTCGATAGCATGCACGCCATCCATATTGTCGCCATGTACGCAAAGTGAGTCTGGGGCTAGAGCAATTTGATGACCGCCAATGGTAGTGACTGTGCCCTGTTCCTTAAGCTGGATTACCTGTTCAAGCATTTTTTCTCTGCTGTGTACTGCGCCTTCTTTGGCTCTTGATAACAGCGCGCCATTGTCGTCATAGCAGCGATCGGCGAAGGCTTCGAATAATACTTCAATGCCAAATGCTTTGGCCTCTTCACGATGGATGCCTGAGTCTGGAGTGGCCTGCAACATAAATGCCAGTGGATTATGACATTCGGTGATTGCTTCCATTACGGCGCTGCGAATATGACCATCGGCCATCATGTCGTTGTAAAGCGCGCCATGGGGTTTGACATAGTGCACCTGCACACCGAGATTTTCGGCCATTCCAGTAAGCGCGGCAATTTGGTATTGCAGTATAGCAATTAGCTCTATGGGCGGTAATTTCATAGACCGGCGACCGAAGCCTGCAATATCTGGGTAGCTTGGGTGGGCGCCGACCATGACATTATTACGCTTGGCTGCGAGTAGGGTTTTTTTCATTACTACTGGGTCGCCAGCATGAAAACCACAGGCAATGTTGGCCTGGTCGATAAAGGGCATAACCTTGTCATCTAGGCCCATGGTCCAGGCACCAAAGCTTTCGCCGAGATCGCAGTTTAAAAGTAATGACATAGGTCTAATCCGTTGGCGCGACGGTAAAGTCGCTGTTTTTGAGGTCAGTCACTAACATGCTGCCGGGACTGTGAGTAATACAAAAAGGAGGCTTGGCAGTTTCTAATGCTACCTGCGGTGTTACACCACAGGCCCAAAACAGTGGGTGCTCACCTTTTTTGATAGTGACTGCATCGCCGTAGTCTGGCTGGTTTATGTCGGCAATGCCAATAGTCTCTGGATTCGCGTAATGAATGGGCTCGCCATGCACAGACGGAAATCTGCCGCTAATCTCTGCGGCGCGCAGGGCGTCTTCTGGTGAAAAGGGGCGCATGCTGACGACCATGTTGCCGGAAAAAGGACCAGCGGGCATACAGTCAATATTGGTGCGATACATGGGTACATTGAGCCCTTCGCTGATGTTGCGCACATCTAGGCCGTCGGCGATTAGTGCCTCTTCAAAGGAAAAAGAACAGCCCAATAAAAATACTACTAGATCCTCATGCCACAGATCTGAAATGTCATTGGTTTCACTTTTGAGCTGGCCATTTTCAAAGACCCTATAGCTAGGGATATCGGTCCGGATATCGATATCTGCACCCACCTCGGGCAAGCTGAACTCACCGGCTTTTGATACGGCGATAAGAGGGCATGGCTTGGGGTTGGCTTGGCAGAATGTTAAGAAATCATCTGCCCAATCGGCAGGGAGTATGACCATGTTGCACTGCACATAGCCGGCGCAGTAACCAGAGGTGTTGCCACTGTGCGCGCCGCTACGAATTTGCTCGCGTAGCTGGCTTGGAGAAATGTTTTGCAATTCTTTAGGCAAGTCTTTAGGTAGCTCTTTAGGTAGCTCTTTAGGTAACTCTTTAGGTAACTCTTTAGGTAACTTAGGCATATCAGTAATAGCAGTTCCAACTTATTATAAACCGGAGTTTAGCAAAGCTGAGGCCTAAACTCATCAGGAGTAACCCAGAGGTGGTATAGGCTTCATAGATGGCTAGAGTTGCTTTCCCAGCTTAGCGCCATCGCTCGGCCCAGGCATCCAACACCCGCTCAGCATACCAGTATTGTCCATAGCTACCATTGTAGCGAGCTAAAGCATCAGCCAGACGACCCTGCTCAATGTCGAGGTAATGTTTAAGAATAGTGCAGCCATAGCGCAGATTAGTTTGCATGTTAATAAGGTTGTCTTCGGGGCGCCCAATTTCTTTTTTCCAAAACGGCATCACCTGCATTATGCCCTGAGCTCCAGCACTTGATACTGCATAGCTATCGAAGCCACTTTCTACTTCTATCAACGCAAGGACAATTTCTGGCGATACCTTGGCCAGGGTGGCTTCGCTATGGATTAGGGTTAGCAGTTTCAGGCGCTGATCGGCGTCTTTAATCAGAGCAGAGAGGGGCAGGTCTTTTGATACTAGCCAGACTTGGGCATCATAATGATTGTCAAAGCTAGGGGCAGCGGCAGCGGCGAGTTTTAGTTTGGACACAAGCGTTGGGTCGAGGGCAGGGTCTAGAATAGCCTCTTCAATAGCCCCTAGAACATTAGCCCCTAGAACATTAGTCCCTAGAACATTAGCCCGTAGAGTATTAGAAAGCGCAGCACCAGGTTCGCCTCCCTGTAAAGGTGTGGCGAGTAACAAAACAGACAGCATGAAACAGGCAGTCCCCAGAAGTGTGTGGCCCTGCCTGTGTCCAATTCGCTTTAGGTGCCTATTTAAAAAACCTGTCTGCCATAAAGTCATCTAGCGCATCCATTGCTATATGTTGATTTTCCGTATCCCGCCGACCGCGGTATTCCACAGTACCGCCTTCGAGTCCGCGGTCGCCAATGACAATACGATGAGGTATGCCGATAAGCTCGATATCTGCCAACATACCACCGAGGCGCGCTTTGGGCTCATCCATGAATAACACTTCATAGCCAGCATCGCTGAGTTTTTGGTAGAGGGTATCGCAGGCCTCTTTTACGGCCTCAGATTTGTGCATGTTGATGGGCACAATGGCTACCTGAAACGGTGCGATAGCGTCGGGCCAGATAATACCATTGTCATCATAATTCTGTTCGATAGCGGCGGCTACGATGCGGCTAACGCCAATGCCGTAGCAGCCCATACTCATGAACTGCTCTTTGCCATTTTCATCGAGAACCGTTGCTTTCATAGCCTCTGAATACTTGGTGCCGAGCTGGAAAATATGACCCACTTCGATACCTCGTTTGATTTCGAGAATACCTTTGCCATCAGGGCTTGGGTCGCCGGCTACTACATTGCGAATATCCGCCACGGTAAATTCACCGCAGTTAGAGGCCCAGTTAACATTGGTCAAATGGTAGCCATCGCGGTTGGCTCCACAGACAAAGTTATTTAGCTGGGCTGCACTGCGATCAACGACCATGGTTAGGTTAAGGTCAACGGGCCCCAGTGAGCCGGGTGAGCAATTTAAGGCAGCTTTGATTTGCTCTTCGCTGGCAAAGGTTATTTCGCTAGATAGACCCAATGCGTGCTGAGCTTTCACTTCATTAAGCTCGTGGTCACCGCGCAGCATCAAGCCATATAGTTGGGTTTCGCCCTCTGCATTTTCGCCGCTCACGATAAGTGCTTTGAGTGTCTGGGTTGCATCTTTATCCATGAACTGACAGAGATCATCAATACTGTGAACACCTGGGGTGGCCAGTTCGGTCATTTCTAATGCATTAGATGTACCTTCGGCGGGCGAAGGGTCGCTTGCCACTGCCTCGGCTTTTTCAATATTCGCGGCATAATCACTTTCGGTAGAGAACACAATTGCGTCTTCCCCAGACTCGGCAAGCACATGAAACTCGTGGGAGTGGCTGCCACCAATACTGCCCGTGTCAGCAAGGACTGCGCGAAAGACTAAGCCAGCACGGGTAAAAATCGCATTGTAGGTTTGGTACATAACGTCGTAGGTGTCTTGTAATGACTCGGCATTGGCATGGAATGAATAGGCGTCCTTCATGCAAAACTCACGAGTGCGCATTACGCCAAAACGAGGTCGGCGCTCATCACGAAATTTGGTTTGAATCTGATAAAAGTTAGCGGGCAGCTGTTTATAGCTGCTGATTTCGCTACGGATAATGTCTGTGATGACTTCTTCGTGGGTGGGGCCGAGACAAAATTCGCGATCGTGGCGATCTTTAATGCGCAGTAATTCAGGGCCAAACTGACCCCAGCGCCCAGACTCTTTCCAGAGGTCGGCGGGTTGAACCACGGGCATCATTAATTCAAGGGCACCTGACTTATCCATTTCCTGACGCACAATGGCTTCTACTTTACGAAATACTCGCAGCCCTATGGGTAACCAAGAGTATAATCCCGAGGCAACTTTACGGATCATGCCAGCACGCAGCATCAGCTGGTGACTGATAACCTCGGCATCGGCTGGGGATTCTTTTTTAGTGGTAATTAAGTACTTGCTGGCGCGCATAGTTTTCTGACACTTTAGAAGGAATAATGTGCCGCCATTTTACGGGGCGTAGCTGCCGCGGTACAGGGCAAAGGGGAATAGAGAGGAAAAATGTTTCAATTACATGAAAGATTATTGGCTGACACGGTGCTAATAGGCGAATTTCCATTGTCACTGGTGCTTTTAAGCAAAGATGCCAACTATCCCTGGGTGATTTTGGTGCCTGCTCGAGCGGGGGTAAAAGAAATCTACCAGCTCGACCAAGAGGATCGCCTGCAACTACTCCATGAATCCTGCCTAGTGGCCGAGGCTATGGAGGCTCTGTTTAAACCTCACAAGCTTAATATTGCGACTATTGGCAATGTGGTTCCGCAATTACATATGCACCATGTGGCGCGTTTGGAAACAGACGCTGCTTGGCCGGGACCAGTTTGGGGCGCAGTGCCAGCCTTGCAATACAGTGGAAATGTGCTGGATGATTTGGTGGCAGACATAAGGGACAGTTTGCCGAGTTTAGTAATGTCGTCAAAATAAATTAAAAAAAACCCCATCAGATGATGGGGTTTTTTTATAAGCCACAATTAATGCATTACTGGCAATGCTTACTGGGCCATATCTTTAAGCCCTTTAAGAGCGTGCACCTTAACAGCAACGTTCGCTGGTTTGGCTTTGAACGAGGTCATCTTACCTGTGAACGGGTTGATGCCTTTTCGAGCTTTTTTGGCGGCCCGCTTAACGGTGGTGACTTTGACTAAACCGGCCAAAACAAATTCGCCTACTGAGCGTTTTTTGATATGGCGTGACACAAGGATAGCGAGTTCATCAAGCACAGTGCATACCTGTTTGCGGTTTAAGCCGGCGTTAAGGGCTAGTTCATTAACGATATCTGTTTTGCTATAGCGTTCCCTGATTGCGGTCAGCTTGCGCGCTTCAGCTGCAGCTGGCTTCTTGGTGACAGTCTGCTTTTTAGCGACTGCTTTTTTGGGGGCTGCTTTTTTTGAAACAGCTTTTTTTGAAACAACTTTTTTTGAAACAACTTTTTTGCAACAGCCTTCTTTGAAACGGCCTTCTTCGCAACAGCCTTCTTTGAAGCAGCTTTCTTCACAACGGTCTTCTTAGCAGCCACTTTTTTAGCAGCAGATTTTTTTGCAACAGGCTTTTTCTTTGCCGCAGCCTTTGGTTTGGCGGGAGTTTTCTTGACAGTAGATTTTTTAGTCGCGACTTTTTTAACTGCTACTTTCTTAGCGACAACTTTTTTCTTTGCTACAGCTTTCTTTTTTGCTGGAGACTTCTTTTTTGCAGTACCTTTTTTTACAGCCATTGTAAGTTCCTTTGTGATTTTGGTTATCCGAATTAAACCAACCCTGAGGTAGCGCAGGTACCGTAAAACAGGGCCTCGCCATTATTTATAGCTGCTGAATTCCAGTTGTGCCATGTATGTAGGCTTTTTTTACCGAATTTTTGTCTCTGTGCCGCTTAAACAGCCTTTTTAAGCATTCGCCAGACGCTTTGGCTGATGTATAATGCTGCGCTTTTAAATGGCTCAGGGCTTAACTTAATTGGCTCAGGGCTGATAACTCGCTCAGGGTTACTACTTTTATAGGCTCAGGGCTGTTTGGTTAAAGGAAATTGCAAAATGCCGATTTACGAGTATCGCTGTGGTGATTGTGATCATGAGTTCGAATCGTTGCAGAAAATGAGCGACGATGCGCTCACTGACTGCCCCAGCTGTGCAAAGCCTGCGCTGAAGAAGTTGATCTCTGCGTCTGGGTTTCGTCTGAGTGGCAGTGGTTGGTACGAGACCGATTTTAAGAGCGGTAAAAAGAAGAATATTAGTGGGGAGCAAAACTCTGGTGGCAGTGCGCCTGCAGCCAAAGACTAAAACCAAATTCTATCGCTTAATCGCGATAAGTGATTAACCTAGGAATAAAAACTGATGTATCGAACAACCTATTGTGGACTTGTTAGAAGCGCTCATATTGACGAAGAGATTACAATTTGTGGCTGGGTGGACCGTCGCCGTGACCACGGTGGTGTCATTTTTCTCGACCTTCGTGATCGCGAGGGCATTGTGCAGGTCGTATTTGATTCTGACGCCGGAGAATTTTTTACTCAGGCTGATAAGGTTCGTTCGGAATACGTTTTAAAGGTCACAGGAAAAGTTAGAGCCCGAAGTGAAGCTACTATAAATGCCAATATGGGCACTGGTGAGATTGAAGTTTACGGGACCCACCTAGAGATTTTGAATACTGCGGAAACCCCGCCGTTTCAGCTAGATGATCATATTACCGTCGGCGAAGATGTGCGTTTGAAGCACCGCTATATGGATTTGCGTCGTACTCAGATGCAGAACAGCATGCGTTTTCGTTCCAAGATAACCGCGTCTATCCGCAACTATCTGGTTGATCATGGTTTCTTAGATATCGAAACCCCAATTATGACTAGAGCGACTCCAGAGGGTGCTCGGGATTACTTGATTCCTTCGCGCACTCACCCCGGGCAGTTTTTTGCCATGCCCCAGTCGCCCCAGTTATTTAAACAGTTACTTATGGTGGCTGGTTTTGATCGCTATTATCAGATTGCCAAATGTTTCCGTGACGAAGACTTGCGGGCAGATCGTCAGCCAGAATTTACCCAGATTGATATAGAGGCCTCTTTTATTGATGAAGAGGACATTATGTCGATCACTGAAACCATGATCACTGGCATTTTCTCTGAGCACATGGGTGTTGATTTTGATGCGTTTCCGCGCATGACCTATGCAGATGCAATGCATCGCTATGGTTCAGATAAACCGGATTTACGCATTCCCCTAGAGCTGGTCGAAATCAAAGACCTGCTCAAAGATATCGAGTTCAAAGTATTTGCTGGCCCAGCTAACGACCCAGCTTGCCGTGTTACTGCCCTAAAAGTGCAGGGCGGTGCCGAGATATCACGCAAGCAGATCGACGACTACACCAAATTTGTCAGTATCTATGGTGCCAAAGGTTTGGCTTGGATTAAGGTTAACGCCATTGAGACTGGTATAGAAGGCTTACAGTCACCAATCATTAAGTTCTTGGGCGATGAAGTGACCATGAATATCATGGAGCGTCTGGGTGCAAAGAATGGCGATATCGTCTTCTTTGGCGCAGATAAAGCCAATGTAGTTTCTGAAGCACTAGGCGCATTGCGCTGTAAAGTGGGCGAAGACTTAAACCTATATACCTGTGAATGGGCGCCGATGTGGGTGATTGATTTCCCCATGTTTGAAACGACGGATAACGGCGGCCTGACGCCGTTGCATCATCCCTTTACCGCACCTTCATGCTCGGTTGAAGCATTGCAGGCAGATCCAGCTAATGCATTGTCTCGGGCCTACGATATGGTTCTTAACGGCTGTGAGTTGGGTGGTGGTTCTATTCGTATCCACGATCAAGCGATGCAGGGAGTGGTCTTCGACGTGCTGGGTATAGGCGAAGAAGAGCAGCGCGAGAAGTTTGGCTTCTTGTTGGATGCGCTTAAGCATGGTGCTCCGCCCCATGGTGGACTGGCCTTTGGCCTTGACCGTTTGATTATGCTGATGGTGGGTGCTGACAGTATTCGCGACGTTATTGCCTTCCCGAAAACTCAGTCTGCAGCCTGTCTGTTGACCAATGCCCCAGGTACAGTGGAAGCGGCACAGTTGCGCGACCTGAATATTAAGTTGCGTGTCACGGAAGAGAAGAGTTCAAGTTAATTACCCATAGTTAACAACGGAGGTTTTTGATGGCAGGTCATAGTAAGTGGGCCAATATTAAACATCGCAAGGCGGCGCAGGATGCGAAGCGCGGGAAAGTATTCACCAAGCTTATTCGTGAGCTGGTGGTAGCGGCGAAAGCGGGAGGGCCAAGCCCCGATGATAATCCGCGACTCAGAGCGGCGGTAGACAAAGCTCTGGGTGCCAACATGAAGCGCGATACCTTGGACAAAGCTATAGCTCGGGGAGCTGGCGCTGACGACGGCGAAAATTATGACGAGATCACCTACGAAGGCTATGCCTCAGGTGGTGTTGCAGTACTAGTGGAATGCATGACCGATAATCGCAACCGCACCGCGGGTGATGTACGGCATGCTTTTGCCAAGCGTGGTGGCAACCTAGGTACTGACGGCTCGGTGGCTTATTTGTTTAATCGCATTGGGCAGATAAGTTATGAGCCCGGTGTCGACGAAGAAGTATTGATGGATGCTGCCCTAGAGGCTGGCGCTGAAGACGTTAAAACTCATGATGATGGCTCCGTCGATGTGGAGACCAGCTTCGAAGATTATTTAACCGTTAAAGATGCCCTTGTGGCTGCCGGTCTTGACCCTGTGCATGCAGAGATTACAATGCTGGCCGACATTACTGTTCCTATGGATAAAGAGGGGGCAGAGAAGCTGTTGGATATGATTGACGGCTTAGAAGATTTGGATGATGTGCAGAACGTGTATACCAATGCAGAGATTCCCGATGATGTAATGGAAGCCCTTAGCTGATAAGTTTATGCAAAGCCCTTAGCTAGGTGTATGGAAAGCCCTTAGCCAAGGAATAAGAAGGCCCTTAGCCAAGGAATAAAAAGCCCTTAGTAGGCCGTTACTGAATTACCAACACCCTAAACTCAAACGAGTAATCATTAAACGAGGTTATACCGATGAAAGTTATAAAGAAAACTAAAGACTACGTTGTTTACCAGAAGGCCAGTGGCCGTTACGCGGTAAAAGATTCAAACAAAAAATGGGTTAATGCAGACGAGAAGATTAAGATTCTGCTAGCCGAAGGACTTATTAAAGCTGTTATGCCTGCTGCTCCAGTCGTTGAAGAAGCGCCTGTTGAAGAAGTTGCGGCTGAAGCGGCTCCTGTTGCTGAAGAAGCAGCTCCTGCTGTAGTAGAAGAGACGGCTCCAGCTGTTGAAGAAGCTGCTCCAGTTGCCGAAGAAGCACCTGTTGTAGAAGAAGCTGCTCCAGTTGCTGAAGAAGCTCCTGCTGTAGAAGAAGCGGCTCCAGCTGCAGAAGAAGCTCCCGTAGTAGAAGAAGCGGCTCCAGTTGCTGAAGAAGCTCCCGTTGCTGAAGAAGCGGCTCCAGCTGCAGAAGAAGCGCCTGCGGCTAAAGAAGAGCCTAAAGCTAAGGCAGCACCTAAAGCCAAAGCAGCTCCTAAAGCTAAGGCAGCACCTAAAGCTAAAGCAGCGCCAAAAGCTAAAGCGGCACCAAAAGCAGAAGACTAAGATCGCAACCGCTTTTGCGGCTGTCTTTAATCTGTCTGTTACGAAAAGCCCTCTGAATACTCTTCAGGGGGCTTTTTTAATGGTTGACTGATCGCTGTGCGATTGCAACACTCTGCGACAACTTAAAGACAAGCATCTCCATGACTCGAATAATTGGCATTGACCCAGGTTCAAGGCGCACCGGCTACGGTGTGATTGATGTTGTGGGCAGCAAAATTACCTATGTCACCAGCGGTATCATCCGCTTGCCAGAAGAGTCTCTCGCCCGTCGTCTAGGTATTATCTTCGATGGTGTTACGCAGATTATTGGCGAGTATCAGCCCCAGCATATGGGCATAGAAGAAGTCTTTGTCGCCCATAATCCTGGCTCTGCCTTAAAACTGGGGCAGGCGAGGGGTGCTGCAATTGTTGCGGGGGTGAATGCCAAGTTGCCGGTCGGGGAATACTCTGCCCGAAGTGTTAAAAAGGCCGTGGTGGGTACCGGAGCGGCAGATAAAACTCAGGTACAGATGATGATAGTGCAGCTGCTAAAGCTGTCTGAGTCACCAGCAGAAGATGCGGCGGATGCCCTAGCAGTAGCCATATGTCATGCCCATAGTATGCGCACTAATGAAGCGCTGGCTGGCTCTGGTGTTAAAGGCTATGCTCGCGGCCGACTTAAATAGAACCCACAGACTAAATAAGGCAATCGACAGATTATGATTGGACGACTTCAAGGTACAGTGCTGCATAAGCAGGCCCCAGATTTACTACTGGACGTTCAGGGGGTGGGCTACGAGGTATTAGTTTCTCTGAGTACTTTTTTTGCCGTGCCCGCTGTTGGTGAGTCAGTTGTTTTGCATACCCATTTCGTCGTGCGCGAAGACGCCCAGTTGCTGTTTGGCTTTTCTGAGCTCGCAGAGCGGGCGCTATTTCGTCATCTCATTAAGGTCAATGGTGTGGGCCCCAAAATGGCTCTGGCCATTCTTTCTGGCATGTCCGCTTCTGAGTTTGCTCAGAGCGTCCTTAATAACGATGTCGCCACGCTGGTTAAACTGCCCGGTGTGGGTAAAAAGACAGCTGAGCGTCTAGTGATTGAGATGCGTGACAGAGTGGGTGATATTGATGCCACTAATGCTATAGGCGGTGCGGTATCCGCAAAGCCGCCAGGCATTGCCGAAGAGGCCGAGAGCGCATTGATTGCTCTGGGCTACAAACCTCAGGACGCCACCAAGATGGTCAGCAGGGCCATCAGCGATGATATCTCCAGTCCAGAACAGCTTATTAGAGCTGCGCTAAAAAGCATGGTATCCAAGTAGACGGCAAAAGCAGCTATTTACCTAGCTCAAGGGCTAGTCCCAGAGTAAAGCTAGTGAAAATTACAAGTCATCAAGGTATGCTTACAGGCAAATTTGAGATGGCGCCCAATGATAGAACCTGATCGACTTATTTCCGCAGATACTTCCGTTAGCGAAGAGCGTTTTGACCGCGCTCTGCGTCCGACTGCGCTCGCCGAATATGTGGGTCAGCCGGCAGTTAAAGAGCAGTTGCAGATATTTATTGAAGCGGCCCGCAAGCGTGGCGAACCTCTTGATCATACTTTGGTATTTGGCCCCCCAGGCTTAGGTAAAACCACCTTGGCCCATATTATTGCTAACGAAATGCAAGTAGACCTGAAAACCACCTCTGGACCCGTACTTGAGAAGGCCGGCGATTTGGCCGCCTTGCTCACCAATCTAGAGGCAGGGGATGTACTGTTTATTGATGAGATTCATCGTCTGAGCCCAGTGGTTGAAGAAATTCTCTACCCAGCCCTAGAAGATTATCAGCTAGATATTGTTATAGGAGAGGGCCCTGCAGCCCGTTCAATCAAGTTAGACCTGCCACCTTTTACCTTGGTCGGGGCGACCACCAGAGCTGGTCTACTGACCTCACCGCTGCGTGATCGCTTCGGTATTGTCCAGCGTCTTGAGTTTTACTCCGTTGAAGATCTCACCAGCATTGTGAAGCGCGCTGGAGATATTCTTGAAGTGCCCATAGACGATAGTGGCGCCCAAGAAATTGCCCGCCGTGCTCGGGGCACACCTCGGATAGCTAATAGGCTTCTGCGCCGTGTGCGTGACTATGCCGAAGTGAAAGGCGATGGCTCCGTAGACAAGGCAATTGCCGATGCTGCGTTGAATATGCTCAAAGTAGATGAGAGCGGCTTTGATCATTCAGATAGAAGACTGTTACTTACCCTGATGGAAAAATTTGACGGTGGCCCCGTCGGTGTCGACAGCCTCGCAGCAGCACTAAGCGAAGAGCG
>Ga0209302_10000257_pt1 | contig 32466 bp, 14 predicted proteins | sample ArcOceMetagenome_2_FD_187445 | JGI IMG/M metagenome (GOLD analysis project Ga0209302, IMG submission 187445) | Marine eukaryotic phytoplankton communities from Arctic Ocean - Arctic Ocean ARC135M Metagenome (SPAdes) (version 2) | ecosystem: Environmental > Aquatic > Marine > Oceanic | place... | reverse complement strand
ATTCCATCAACTTTACCTTGGCGCAGAAAACGTGGAGATACGGAGTGCTCAAGGGAGCTGTCGTGCCCAGATAAGAGGAGGTCGTATCCAGCGTGCTCCAACTCAAATTCCAGTGCCTCCATTATCTCCGCATAATAGACGTTACGAAAAATCGCCGCGCTTGAAGGGTAAAACATCAGGCCAATCGTCTCATTCCTTTTGCGGCGTAGATTTCTGCCCGCAGAATTAGGCATATAGCCGTGTTTCTGGCAAATATCTAAAATCTTTTGGCGGACCTCAGCCCGAATCCGGCCTTTATCGTTCAGAGTGTTGGAAACAGTCGCGATCGAATAACCCGCTAATTTAGCGATTTCTTTAATCGAGGTAATACGTGTTGAGCCATTCTCCAGCATAAGCAAAAAATCTATTTTAACATTAGCTAGCCTAGCATGTAAACCCTTTAATTATGAATGTGATAGCAGGGAGCGAGCCTGAGTTGAGTGGCCACTTTAGGTTCAAATAAGACTGGTACTAATTTAAGGCGCTGGATCGGGCAAACGTAGTCCGTGCCCTGCCCTAGTTTGACTGAGTCAACTATTCGCCTGATAAGCCGCCTTGGAGCAGCTGTTTCATCTTACTGACGACATGAGCATATTCCGGATTAGCACTCAGATTATAATACTCGCCTGAATCCTTTGAGTGATCGTAGAGCTCGACACCGTGCTTACCTTCGCCCCATTCGGTGTATCGCCAACGCGGCGTGCGCACGCTGCGGCCCATCACTTTGGGGCCACGTGTCACCTGAGTATACGCAGCCTCTTTTACACTTGCGTTGGGATCTTCTAGGACTGGGCGGAGACTCAAGCCCGAAAGTTTATGCGGTGGCGCTAGGCCCGCGTAATCCACCAGCGTCGGATAGAGATCGATGAACTCCATTAGACTATCGGTGGGCTTCCCCATCCCCAAAGCGTCGGGCACCCAGATCAGCATCGGTGCTCGTGCGCCATCTTCAAAGACCGTGACCTTATTCCACCAGTCATGCTCGCCGAGATGATAGCCGTGATCGCCCATAATAATGACGATAGTCGAATCCCAAAGCTCTAATTGATCAAGGCGGTCCATTAGCTTCCCCACTTGGGCATCGGCAAAGCTCACTCCTGCTTGATACGCGCGCTTAAACTCTCGGCGCTCTTGATCGGTGAATGCAGCGAAGATACGATCATTAGGGATCGCCATTTTAATACGTTTCGATCGGCCCTCTGGTTCTTCCGCAAGCTGGGTGCTACCCTTGGGGTAAAACTCAAAATACTTTTTGGGGGCAATAAACGGGTCGTGCGGTTTGTGTATGCCGTAACCAATGAAAAATGGGCGCTCGTGATTGTCTTCCAAAACTTTCAGCACCTCTAGGTTATTGATGCCATCCGGCTGGTCGGCGTCATCGCCTGCGGCCGCTTTCCACGTAGCCCAAGGGATCTTTCCGTTGGTCAAATTACGGCCTTCGCCTTGGCGCCCGGCCTTCGTCGTGCTGCCAAGTGCATCGAAGAAATAATCCCACGAGAGCGGGTCCACGAAAAGCGCACGCTCATCTCCATGATCAACACTTAGGTGGAAAATCTTTCCAATGCCCGCAGTAAAGTAACCATTCTCGCGGAATAACTGTGGGAGTGTGACTAAATTAGGCTGTACGCGTCGAAGGGGAACCGTGTTTGAGATGATCCCGACCTCATCGGGGCGCAAGCCCGAAAGGAACGATGATCGGCTGGGGTTACAGACAGGGTATTGCGCATAGGCATGGTTGAAGAGCATACCCTTCTTCGCAAACCGATCGATACTTGGTGAGTGCATTGCGTCCACTCCATAACAGCCTAACTCAGTGCGTAGGTCGTCGATCACGACCATGATGACGTTCGTCTTCTCAGAATCTTGAGCGTTGACCGTGTGGCCTCCAATGAAGAGCGACGCGACACCCAGAAGTATCAGGATTTTGGGGGAGTTTCTCATAAATCAGCAGGGATGGATTTTGCCGAAATCGAAAGATCATGGGCGCATTTTCAACTTCCATGCTTCGGGCATCTCTGTGAGCTCACTGTCATCGTCGTAGTAGTCCTGCAATGACACCAACTTCGCTTTGTGCGTCTCGATCAACTCGGCGAAATCCGTTTTTCCATAGAGGTTATTCAACTCCTCGGGATCGTTCTCTAGGTCGTAGAATTCCCATTCTCCGAATTCGTAAAAATGCATCAATTTGTAGCGCTCGGTACGAATGCCATTGTGTTTGGGCACCATGTGCACGCTTGGGTATTCGTAATAATGGTAGTAGATACTATCGCGCCAGTCGTTCACAGACTCGCCTTTGAGCAAAGGTAGGAGTGATCGACCTTGCATGTCATCAGGAATGGCGGCTTGAGCGATATCCATAAAAGTCTCCGCGTAGTCGATATTTTGAATCATTTTTTGCTGCCTAGAACCGGGAGTAATCACGTCGGGCCATTTAATAATGAAAGGCATCTTCAGCGACTCTTCATACATCCAGCGCTTATCATACCAGCCGTGATCGCCGACGAAGAAGCCCTGGTCAGATGAATAAATCACGATGGTATTATCGCTTAAGCCGAGTTCATCGAGCGTGGCGACGAGTCGTCCGACACTTTCATCGACACCTTTAATGGTACGCAAGTAATTCTTGGCATAGCGCTGATACTTCCATCGGAGCAGATCTTTCCCACTTAGATTTGCTGCATGGAAAGCGACATCCTTCGGCCCGTAGGCGTCGCGCCAGACACTCATTTGCTCCTCGCTCATGCGTTGCATGTTACGCCAACTTGAAGGATCTTCGCTTTTGCTTGGCTTCCCTCGTGTAAAATCAGGGGTCAAATCGACAAACAAGTCATAGTTCAGATGCATGTAATCCATGATGCTTGTTTCTTGGTGTCTTGCTGGTGGTGCGTTGTCTTCCCATGTATCAAAGAGCGTTGCAGGCTCTGGTAAATCGATATCGTCGTAGAGCGTCAGATGCCGTGCTGCCGGCATCCAATTGCGGTGAGGCGCTTTATGCTGCACCATTAGCATGAATGGTTTATTTGTGTCTCGTTTTCTTTCGAGGAAATCGACAGCCATTTCGGTTACGACATCCGTGCAATGTCCTTGGATCGTGATTTGACCATGCTTGGTGTAAAAGTCGGGATTATAATAAAGTCCTTGCCCAGGCAGCACGGCCCACTCGTCATAACCTTGCGGCTTCCCCTTCAAGTGCGACTTGCCAAAAATAGCTGTTTGGTAGCCAGTACTTTGCAGTAACTTCGGGAAGGTCTGTTGATTCCAGTCGAAGCTATCTCCGTTATCCATGAAACCATTTTTGTGACTATGCTTGCCTGTCTGGATGACCGCTCGACTCGGCCCACAGATCGAATTCGTGCAAAAACTGTTCTCAAAGAGCATGCCTTGCTCCGCGAGCCGATCGATCTCAGGGGTCGGATTGACCGACTTGAGCCAGCCGTCGTAAGCGCCGATCGCATGCGGCGCATGGTCATCACTAAAAATGAAAACAATATTTGGGCGCTCTTCTTTAGCCTCGATGGGCAAGCTGACGGCAATCAGAGTGAACAGAACCAAGGGGCGAACAAATCGCGAGATACGATGGGCTGCAGATACTGAGGTGGAGTTTACTTCAAGCATTGCGGGATGGATTGGCATATATTTAGTTGTTTAAAGGGTAGGGAATAATCAACAGTAGAGAAAACGTTTAAGTAAGCTGGGAGCTTTGTCAACTTACCAGTAGTGATCAGCCACTCTCTATCTGCGTAAAAACATGGCTAAGTCGCGATAAAATGACAAAAACTAATTTTTAGCTATTTTAAACTTTGCCCTTGAGGATTTAGTTAAACGTTTTTACCATCTGAGCCATGAAGCCACACCCTTACTTTCAGAATCATGCACTCAACAAAGGAAAACTATGGGTCGACGGTACGCATTTTTTTGTAAAAACCGGCAAGCCATTGCGAGACTACTCCCAAGCGGGAAGTATCGATCTTTTAATTGAAGACCTTCCAACCATCGCCGCAAAAGGTTACAATAATTTAGCGCTCAACTGTTACTGGCACCACTTTAACCCATCCGGCGACGGCCAGATCGAAGTCTCGCTAGACCCCCTGCGGAAACTCATCAAAGCAATTCGATCGCACGGCATGTATGCCAGTCTTTCAGTGGAAACCTACGGTGTCGGTGGCGGGCAGATCCCCGCGGGTTTCTGGGAAAAGTACCCAGAAGAGGCATTGGCAGTCAACCATCTAGGAGAGCGTGTCTCGGACACTGAATATGGCTATGGCAGCAAGGTGCCATCACTTTTTTCCAAGGCTTATCTCAACGCCTCTCGCCTCTACATGACGAACCTCGTGGCGGCGCTGGGGGCGGAAAACTTCCTCTACTTTGAGACGACTGTTGAACCACAGTTCATGGGTGCGCAGTGGCTCGATTACAGCAACGAAGCAAAGCGGGCCTACTCTGAATGGCTAGGCCAAAATGCAGCGACTGAAGCCATGCCCTTTCCTGAGTCGCTGCCAGCCAGCGAGACATTCTGTAAGTCTGCCGCATGGAATAGCTTTCGGGCCCAAGCGCTGGCCGACTGGATCAACAAGGATTCGCAGGCCCTGAAGACGGGCGCGGGAAATGCCGAGCTCTGGATTGCTTCAGATTATCTGGATGCGGAAGAGCACTCCATGCCACAGCGCTGCGGTGACCCCCTCGAGTTGCTCCGCAATATGACCGAAGTCGACATCATTCAAGTCAACTGGACTTGGTGCAATATCGCCCGACAGCCTAACCAAAAAGCGTATGATCGAGTCCGTAAAGTCATGGCGGAACATGCGCGCGACTGGGTGATTACTGAACATATGACGATTAATGGCGCCGATTACTTCGAAAGCGACATGCCAAGTCTGATCGAAAACACACTTAAAAACGGAACTCTGTTTGGATGGGAGTTCGTTGACATCGCAGCGGATCGCGACAGCGCAGCAACCAAGCCAAATGACGTATTGCCGGGCGACTTCAAACCTCAGCACTTTGCCGTGTATGATGCCGAATGGAACCCGAAACCGATGATGGCTGCCTTTGAAGATAATTGGGCATATTGGATGGCAAAAGTGCAATCGACCAGCAATTCTGCAAAAAGTTAAAACGCACAGTTTCTCCATAAATTTCAAGAACATGAGAAATACATACATTTTTCCGCTCTTCGCCTCATTGATACTGTGCTTTTCTGCCTGCGCCAGAGGGGACAAAAGCATAGCAGTTGTCGATGCGGCCCAAGGATTGAGCGGAAAGGTCTTCGCTGGCTATCAAGGTTGGTATCGCACACCAACGGACGGCTCTGGCTTAGGCTGGGAGCATTATGAGACTTACGAAGAGGCGTTTGAGCCTGGCGAAGCAGGCATCGACTACTGGCCTGATATGAGCGAATTCCCCGATGCTGAAAAATATCCCACCTCCTTCAAACATAAGGACGGGAGCACTGCTTACGCTTTCACCTCACAGAGCGCGACCACGGTCGACCTTCACTTTAAATGGATGAAGGAATACGGGATCGACGGCATCTTCCTGCAACGCTTCGCACACGATGTGCTAGAGGGCGGGCATCATCAGTGGGAGCTCTTACAACCATCAAACAATAAGATGGTTAAATATGTACAGCAAGGCGCTCAAGCACACGGGAGATCATACTCAATCATGTATGACCTTTCCAGCATACGACATGGGGAAATGCCAATGGTGATGGATGATTGGCGTGGCCTCTGCGACCGCCTCGGCATCCTCAAAGATCCGAACTATTTACATGAAAACGGTAAACCACTCGTCGCGATTTGGGGAGTGGGGTTCCGCAACCGCGCCTACACGACAGACGAAATTTCCACACTCGTTGAATTCTTCAAAAATGACCCTGAATATGGTGGCTGCACTGTCATGCTAGGAGTGCCAACCTATTGGCGCACACTTCAGAAAGATGCAACCGACGATCCAAAGCTGCACGATCTCATTCGCAGTGCTGATGTTGTATTGCCATGGACAGTGGGTCGCTTCGGTGGCTCTGAAACTGCGCTGAAGCGCGGCATCGACTACGTCACACCCGACCAAGAATGGTGCGATGCGAATGGCGTGCATTACATGCCGCTGGCATTCCCTGGCTTCAGTTGGGGCAACCGCTACAAGCATGAGAATGCAAAGTATGATCACATTCCACGTGAAGGCGGCCAGTTCCTCTGGAACCAAGCACTCGCCGCCAAACGCGCTGGATCCGACACACTTTACATCGCTATGTTCGATGAAATGGATGAAGGCACACAAATCTTCAAAACGACCAATGATGTGCCCGTGGGCGCGAGTCAGTTATTGACCTACGAACCGCACGCCTCTGATTATTACCTCAGTCTCACTGGTGCGATCGGTCGTCTCTTGCGCGATGAAATACCCGCCACGACCGACCTCCCTAAAGAGCTCTAGGTTCACACCCCCACTTTAATTTACCCCCATCCTCGCCGTCGCAATTAACGCGACGACGACGAGGCTTACCATTTTAGACGCATATGACTGGATTAAATTTAATTGATAGCTCTATCATTATTATCTACCTGCTAATCACCTTAGTAGTTGGCCTGATGATGACCCGCAAAGCGTCTCAAAGCCTCGACAACTACTACCTCGGCGGCCGCTCGCTACCTTGGTATATGCTGGGCATGGCCGGTATGGCTAGTTGGTTTGACCTCACCGGCACCATGATCATCACCTCCTTCCTATATATGCTAGGGCCGAAGGGGCTGTTCATTGAATTCCGCGGTGGTGCCGTGCTGATACTGGCATTCCTTATTTGCTATACAGGCAAATGGCATCGACGCTCCGGTTGCATGACAGGCGCGGAATGGATCGCCTATCGATTTGGCACGGGCACGGAAGCCAAGTGGATGCGTTTTTTCAAGGCGTTCATGACTGTCGTCGCCACGATTGGTATGCTCGCTTATTTGATCCGCGGCACCAGCTTGTTTGTTGGCATGTTCGTGCCCTTCTCACCGATCTGGATCACCGCAGGAATTGTCGCATTCTGCACACTCTATACCATGATGGCCGGTTTCTACGGCGTGGTACTGACCGATCTGGTGCAAGGTGCGATCGTCTTGGTTGCCTGCATCATCGTCTCAATCATGGCCTTTAATTTAGTCCCTGACACCGCTACGCTGAGTTCACTCGCGGAAACGGTCACTGGGAATTCAACTTGGATCTCCAGTATGCCGAAGTGGCATACTGAGATGCCGGCGGGCTATGAGATGTATGAAACGCTCATCCTCTTCGCCGCATTTTATTTGCTGCGCAATCTGATAGGCGGCCTAGGCACGGGTGATGAAAACCGCTACTTCGGCGCACGCAGCGACCGCGATTGCGCGCTGCAATCAATGCTGCAAGGCGTGACTGTCGCCTTCCGTTGGCCGATGATGATCGGCTTCGCAGTCATGGGACTCTTCCTGGTCAATTCACTTTTTCCGAACATGGAGAAGGCAGAAGAGGCTGCCGCGATCATCAAGACTTACAATCCCGACGTGGAACAAGGATTTTGGCACGAATTGACCACCAATGTCATCAACTCGCCCGACAAATACAACCCAACCATGATCGCACAGTTGGAAGCAACACTGGGTGCGGAATGGCCAAAGCGCCTCCCTGTAGTCAGCTACAACGGTACCATCAATCCCGAGCAAATCCTTCCCGCCGTGCTACTCAACAGCGTGCCGACCGGCTTACGCGGCCTTCTGATCGTCTCCATGTTGGCCGCCATGATGTCGACCCTCACCGGCGAAGTGAACAAGAGTTCGGCGCAAGTGGTCAAAGATATTTATCAAAACAGCCTACGCCCACATGCTAAAAACAGAGAGCTAATCATCGTCGCTTATCTCTCGACTGCCGCGATTGTTATTGCCTCCTTCTGGATGGGTATTTCAGCAAAAAACATCAACAGTCTGTGGGGCTGGATCATCATGAGTCTGACTGCCGGTGGCCTCGCTCCTTACGTGCTGCGCCTCTACTGGTGGCGCTGTAATGCTTGGGGCCAAATCGGCGGCACCGTGCTCGGCGGGATCGGCGCAGTCTCACAGCGCATCTGGGCACCTGAAATGAACGAGCTCTATCAGTTTTCCCTAATGACAGGACTCTCCTTCGTCGGCACCATTGGCCTCTCTTACATGACAGTTGCCACCCCAATGCCGGTCTTGCGCAATTTCTACAAGACCACCCGCCCCTTCGGTTGGTGGGGACCGCTGCGTGAAGAGATCGAGCCTTCACTCTTTGCTAAGTGGAGCACCGAACACAAGAACGACATCAGCGCACTGCCCTTTGTGCTCGTCGCTCAAGTCACCTTGTTTCTCATGCCCATGCAGATCGTCATCAAAACATACGATGCGTTCTTCATGACACTACCTATCTTCCTAGCTGCCGCTGTCGGTGTCTACTGGTTCTGGTGGCGCAATTTGCCGCCCAAGGATAATCCAGGCACAGACCGGGCCGACCCACTTGCTCAGATCCACAAGTAAACAACGATACTCCAGTATTGTGTAAGCGCACGCCAACGTATGACACGCCAACTGCTTAGTCGTGCACGGTGCACATCCGCTTTGACGCTAACTGGGGCAAAGTAATGTTATGGCACGCCGTTGCTGGAGAGGTCACCGAGTGCACTTTCATACACAACATCCCATAAAATTAATGCATACTATCTGCTGCTGCTTCATTTCATGCCTCGCATTGGCTTCGCTGGAAGCGGGCTTGTCAGCGAACGGTCTGTTTACTGACAACATGTTGCTCCAGCGCAACCAAACTGTTCCGATCTGGGGCAATGCCGACCCTGGTAACTGCATCACCGTGGCTTTCTCAAATCAGGAGAAAAGTACCGTTGCCAATGAAACAGGCGAATGGCTGCTAGAACTCGACCCGTTGCCCGCGTCCGGCATCCCGCAGTCGATGCGCATATCAGCCACGCCTAGTGGTGAAAGCATAGCCCTCTCAAACATCTTAGTCGGCGATGTGTGGCTGTGCGGTGGCCAGTCGAATATGGCCCAATCTATGGATCGCTATTTAATCTGGGACGAAGCTAAGGATGATTTCCATAACAATAAGCTTCGACTGTTTAAAATAAAAGAAGGCGGTGTCGGAAGTCCCCAGCCCACGAGCAGTCTTGTCATAGACAAGCCCTTTAAGGGTTCATGGCAGGAATGCAGCTCCGAATACGCGGCAAAGTTTTCCGCGACTGCCGGATTTTTCGGAATGAAGCTTCAGCGCGATACTGACGTACCCATCGGTTTGTTGTATGCAAATCGGGGTGGAACCGAAGCCAATATGTGGCTCCCAAGCGAAGTGCTAGAAAATAACTTAGATTATGCACGCTATCTTGATCCATCCAACCAAAACTGGAAACCATCCAAAAACAATCCTGACGCAATACGCGCACCGTCCTCACTATACAATGGCACCATCTTTCCATTAGCACCCTTTGCGATCCGCGGGGTAATTTGGTATCAGGGCGAATCGGACTCCATGAGACCTGCGCTATATACGAGCTTGTTTTCCGATATTATCAAGTCTTGGCGACAGCTCTGGGGCTACGATTTCCCTTTTTGTTATGTGCAATTAGCTCCCTTTAAAGGCAATCAGCGCGACTTGTCTGGTGAGTCATGGGCCTGGTTGCGTGATGCTCAACGTCGTTGCCTGGAAGAGGTTCCCAGCACTGGAATGGTCGTCATTACGGATGCGGGTGAGGCTAATGACGTCCACCCACAAGCGAAGGACATTCCAGGTGAAAGACTCGCGATGCTTGCCGCGGCACTTGACGACCACAATATCGACGCAAGTTTTCCCGTTCCGAAAAAGATGAGAACATGGCGAAACAAAGCTTATGTGACTTTCAATAACGTCTCAGGCGGGCTAAATGTCCGGCGTGTAGCTTTGAACCTTAGCAGTGGCTATTTACCCGGCAAAGCACCCGATGCACAAATAACAGATGGCCTGCAGGGCTTCACGATTTGCGGAGAGGACCGTACATTCTTTAAAGCTGACGCCCTTATTGTTTCTAAAAATGAAGTCATGGTCTCTTCAGTACGAGTCAAGAAACCGATCGCAGTGCGCTATGGCTGGGCTAACTTTCCCATTTGTAACCTATATGGTGGTAATGGAATGCCCGCGACGCCTTTTCGCACAGACACATTTCCTATGCCCCAATTTACTAAAGAACTCATAGGGAAACCTTTCACTGCCATCTCGAACGATTGGGGAGAATCGCTATCAATCCTACAACCCAAAGACGGTCGCTATCAGCAAGTCATAATTGACGACATTCATGGCTGGAGTGCTGAAAATAGTTATTTGTATTTTCGCTCTGCGGAATCCGGGCCACGCATGACTCAAGTTAAGCTAATATACTATGATGTGGGTTATGGCGAAATACAGGTCTTGTACGACTCTACATCGGAGAAGACTTACTCTACGAAGAAGCCTGGAGCTTGGAAGCCTGCTGGGGCGGTCAACTGCAATAACTCGAAGCAATGGAGAGTTGTGACATTCGACCTACCTGATGCTCGGTTCGAGCGCGGATGTAACGGCGCAGACTTTCGCATTCAATCCAATGGAGCCCTAGTTATTGGCGGTACATTCGCTTTGACGCAAAAGCCCTAGACTTTGCATTTAGTCGAAATCCTGGCTTATTTCATTAGCAAAACGATTCTGCATTTTGGCTTTGGGATCATAGTTCCCTCACCTCACTTAGTTGAGCCAGCTTTCAACTGAATATATATTAATCAAAGTTGCTGCATTGCTCGGCCTACGTATCGGCAAGCCTAGTACTGCTCTAAAAGCCACGATCGCGATCCAACTACACGCTCAACCTTGGTTACTTCTGAACGCAACTTATTGAGCCAACCCTTTAGGCGTTTGACCATTTCAGAATGATTTTAAATCAGGTTTTTCGTTTCATATGGATCTTCTTTTTAGTTGTCAGATTCAGTGTCAGATAAGTCGAGTGATATGGGCGTAAAAAATCCGGCCACCCCTAAATGACCGGATTTACGATGAATAAATCCATCTTATACTAATAACACGACGACTCGTGATAAGCCCTCGGTTCGATCATACGAATATGAAAGTTCAACAAGACAATGCCTTGATGCGTGTCCAATGCATTAATCGTTTACTCAGCATGTCAACAATCTATTTAATAATAAAACCACATGTATCCTTAGAGGCTACATTTTTTAGCGTATCGCACGAGTGCTAGCAACACGCAGCGCATCCAACTGCTGCTGGAAACGCTCTACGACCTCCGGATGATCAGCAATGATGTTCTTAGACTCCGACGGATCGGCGACGAGATCATACAAGGCTGGTTCCGCTTCGTTCTTGAAGTGACGTTTGAGCCCCTCTGGAGCACCCCGAGGGAATTGACCGTCAATATACTTCCACTTACCGTTGCGAAGCGCATGCAAGCCCGCAGCGTTACTTGATACCATAGGCATACGAGCGGCTTGAGTCTCGCCACGTAATACTGGAGCAAAACTAATGCTATCTGGCGCTTCATCAGCGGTTGGCACCTCGCCGCTCACAGATTCAATCAATGTGGCATATAGATCAACGATACTCAGCATTCGGTCATTTACAGAACTAGCTTCAACCTGACCATCCCATCGAACAATCAGCGGCACACGGCCCCCTCCTTCGTAGATCGTGTGCTTATCCCCTCTATTGATACCATTCGCCAGCAAGCCAGCTTCACGAGCTTGGTTCTCTGGCCGATTCGGATCTTTCAACGGAATGTCACCCCCATTATCGGCAGTGAAGATGATCAACGTGTCCTCTGCGATGCCTTCATACTCAAGCGCATCAATAATACGGCCGACCGACAGATCCAGGTCCTGAATAAAGTCACCGTAAGCGCCACAACCACTCGCGCCGCGCATCGTTTCGGATGGGACAATCGGATGATGGGTTGCAGGTGCTGCAAAATAGAGAAAGAAAGGCTGCTCAGGATTACCTCGATGCGCCCCCTTAATCCACTCGATCGCCCGATCTGTAAGATATTCCTGCGCACTCTCACGCTCGCGCTGCGGTGCGTCTAAGCCGATATACTGACCACCATAGAAACTCTTCGAATACGGACTCAGTTGCTTCGAACGTAAGCCGTAGACACCATCATTCTCAATCCAGACACGCAACTTATCATCCAAATTCTGCGGCAAGCCAAAGTGGTAGTCGAAACCGATATCGTTCGGCCCTGGAGTCAGCGTCTCCGTATAATCCGCCGGTTTCTGATCCCCATAGCCGAGATGCCACTTACCAATCTGTGCCGTCTGGTAGCCAAGCTTCTGAAAATACTTGGGCATCGTCATGCGATCCGTTTCGACGACCATCGGATCGTCAACATTGACCACACCAAAGGGCAATGGGCCACGCCATGCGTAGCGACCAGTCAACAGCGCATAACGCGTCGGCGAGCAGATGGACCCCGGCGTATTGGCATTATTAAAGCGCATGCCCGCATCCGCGAGACGGTTGAGGTTCGGTGTGCGCACAAGCTCTTTAGCCGCGCCATAGGCATTGATACTGCCGATGCCAAAGTCATCCGCCATGATCAAAACCACATTCGGCTTCGCCAACGCTTGGCCAACGCATAGCACGGCGGTAATGGAACAGATTAGTTTTTTCATAAGATTCATTTTAAAAAAATCACTTATTCAGCGACCCACTCCGCACTCCTGCCGAACCATCACGAGCAAAGAAACGATCCCAGTGCTTACTTGGTAAACTCCCCAAAAGGACGCTCTATAAATTGCGCCAACTCCTTCGCCAAAAGCTGTTGCGCATGCTTGGCTACCTCGGGATTGTCACGGAAGAGGTTCCTCGTTTCCTCAGGATCCTCAGTTAAGCGGTAGAGTTGATCCGCGTCAAAGTAATGCGGATTCAGTTGCGAGGCATAGTGCCCCAAATGGCCATTACGTGTCAAGTAAGGCAAATCAATCGCTTCACCGTCAAAACCCTTGAATTTTTGGCCTGCGTCGACTTTCCGTTGCAGGGACTCGGGGTAACGGACTGCGATATACTTCCACTCTTTGGTTTTGATAGACCGAGAGTGCCCCAACTCGCCAAACAAGACATCACGAACAGGCTCATCACTACCAAATAGAACGGACTTAAACGAGACCCCATCCATGGCATAGTCTTCTGGGATCGATATTTCAGCGAGATCCAACAGGGTCGGTGCAAAATCAATATTTCCCAAAATACCATCATAGGTGGTTCCGGGTTGAATCTCCCCCTTCCATAGCGCAATCACTGGTACGCGCATGCCGTAGTCGTGCATCGTCGCTTTGCCATGGCGATACGAACCATGATCAGGTGCAAAAATAATTAGAGTCTCTTCTGTCAGGCCAAGTGACTCCACTTTATCAAGAATCGCCCCGACGCCATCATCTAACCAAAGCGCAAAGGCCTTATTATCCTTAAAGCCCGCAGCGCGATTACGCCTCAACACATCCTGTCGCGACGGCATCACATCAAAGCCTTCAGCCACAAACCCCTCGCCTGTCATACGCGGATCTGCCTCAAGCGAAAACTTATTTGCCCACGGCGCCGGACCGTGATGTAGCGTGGTCGAGAAATAAAGAAAGAACGGCTCATCTTGATTGGCATCTAAGAAGTCAAACGCCTTGGCCACTGTCCATTCGAGATTATGCACGTTCAACTGCTCATTGCGCAGTTCACGTAGGTTGGCAGCGTAAAAACCATCTACAAAGTCAAAGCCATAAGACTTCATCGCTTCGCACCATCGATCATGATTGCGACGCATTTTTGCATTCACCTCTGGGTCGCGAGGATCCGCATCTTCAGCATAAGTCTCCAATCCAAACTTTTCCCAATCCCCATTAATCCAATCGTGGTGAATTAAGTGACTCTTACCAACGAAGCCCGTCTGATAACCATTCTGCTGCAGAACACGCGGTAAATTCAACAGATCATCCTCAAGCTCACCAATATTTTCGACCTGCGTTTGCTCGCCACGTGGGTGTTCAGCCATAAATGTCTCACCGCGGCTGTTCCCGGCGTAACGTCCAGTCAAAAAGCTGTAACGTGCAGGTGAGCATACCGTGGAGGTCACATTAAAATCCGAGAAGAAAAGACCCTCTGCCGCCATTTTATCGATACGCGGAGTATGCACCTTGCCACCTGCAAAGCCTAGCGTATCCCAACTCTGATCATCAGTGATGATCAGTATTACATTCGGTTTCTTGGCCGCCAAGGCGACCTGCGCCACACACAGCAGCGCTAAAACCACACAGAACTTATAGGTATTATTAAAAATCATTCGAATAGAAATTAAATTAAGAAGAACGTGACTTAATTAGACTCAACAGTGATTCGAAGTCCTCCGAATATTGGCTGCAAAGACCTCGTGTGCCCGATTGGTCGATGTTCCCCCCTCCGATGCCCCAGGCCTGCATGCCAGCCAAGCGAATCGAGGCCACGCCGGCACCACTATCTTCAATGCCAATCGCAGAATGACGCTCGTCATAGCCCATCCCTAGCCCCACGCGGAAGGCTTCAGCATAAAGCCACGGATGTGGCTTCGGAGACAGTTCGCCGAGGGTGCCCGCCTCCCCCTTGCGCAACGCATGCCCTGCAGTAATGATCGTGTCGTAAAACTCAGCGGGGTCGCCCATTTTTAATGTTTTGAACGCATCTAAAATCTCGGGGTATGCCTTCTCATAAAGTCCGGAAGTTACCAAACCGAGCTTGATCCCCATCGCCTTCAACTCCAGCAGAAAGTCTTTAATGCCAGGCGACGGACGAAACGCGCCCGGTCTCCCCTTGCCCTCAAGAATCAGCTGCATCTCACGATGCGTGTGCTCGAAGTAAAACGCGCGCGCGGCTTCAACTGACCTTTCTGGGCAATATTTTTCGACGCAGTATTGCAAGTGCTCAGAAACCGAATGCCCTGAAACATAAGGGAAGTCCACGTCTTCCAGCTCAAATTTAGAATCACCCAGCAAGCTCGCGATGCTCATCTGAATAATCCAAATCCAGAACTCCTCGCTGTGAACCGTTGTGCCATCCAAGTCCATCAACACCGCGGTCAACGGGCGCTCCTCGACGACGGAATAAACCGGATAATATGCAGGATATCCCATCGACGAATTCACCAAAGCCATGCTGCTTTGCTCAAAGCCGATAAATTCAACCTTACCATCGCCGGTGGCAGCAACTGCCTGAACCTCGCTACGACCGACTACAAAGCGGCCATCTGATGTTTGTTGCAGCACATCTAAGCCCAGTGACTGAGCCGTGCTCCCTAGTTTTGGAAAGTCCATATGTTCTATATTTTTATTAATTTTACGCTTGAAGATTAAACGTTTTATCGTCATTTTCACCACAACTGTCAATTTCTTTTTTACACCACCACATTCCGATCATCATGAATACGAAGGACAAAAAAACCGCTATCGTCGTCGCGCACACCCACTGGGACCGTGAATGGCGCTACCCTATCTGGAAGACCCGCTCCCTACTCATCGAGTTCATGGATTGGCTATTAGAGATCCTAGAGACAGACCCGACGTACAGTGGCTTCCTACTCGACGGACAGACCGTTTGCATCGATGACTACCTTGAGATTAAGCCTGAAAACAAGGAACGCATCGCAATTCAAGTGCGTGCCGGCAAGCTCGCCATCGGCCCATGGTATACCCTACCCGACCTGTTCCCCATTGCTGACGAATGCCTCGTTCGCAATCTCAACAAAGGCATTCGCTTCGCTGAATCCTTGGGCGGCAAATACAACCCGATCGCCTATCATACCTTCGGCTGGGGCCAAACCGCACAGTTCCCTCAGATGTATAAAGACTTGGGCATTAACTATGCCGTCGCCGCGAAAAAAGTCTCTAAGGAACGTGCACCTTACAGTGAATTCATGTGGCGCTCGCCTGACGGCTCAGAGCTACTGACCTCGCGCCTCGGCCACTTCACACGCCAGAACGGCTACTTCTACCTGCACTTCCCGGTTCGCCTGAACAACATCTACGACGACAATAAGTATGCCTGGAAATCGGGCGAAACGGGCGTCGCTTACCACCGCGCCGACAGTGAAATCGCTCGAAACGACTACTTTCGAATTGATCACGAAGACGGCTACTTCAAGGAAAACGTCAAGGACGCCGCCCAGCGCACCTGGGATAACATGGGAGAAACGCTCGTGCCCGACTACCGCCTACTCATGTGCGGTTGCGACTTCTCCACACCAAATCCATATTTGCCGCAGATGGTCGCTGACAGCAACGAAGCGATCGACGATATCGAATTCAAAATGGGTTCGCTGGAAGAATACTTCGGCGGGCTTGAAGAGCGCATCGACCTCAGCCAAGTGCCGACAGTCGACGGTGAACTGCGCGATGGTGAACCATGCGGCGCATCTGCCAATGCCCTCGCGACTCGCATCCACATCAAGCAGCTCAACAAGAAAGCGGAGAACGTCATGATTCACCGCACCGAACCACTGGCCGCGGCACTCTTCACTCTCGGCGCTGGTCACTCAAAAGGCTTTTTTGACAAGGGCTGGAATTACCTACTCAAGGCACACCCACACGACTCGATCAATGGCGTCACGCAGGATAAAACAGTCGATGACAACATCTACCGCTTGAACCAAGCGATCGAGATTGCTGAAACCATCTATGAAGATAGTATCGCCAGCCTACTCAAGCGCCTCGATCTCTCCAAGTTCAACGCAGAAGACCAACTCTTGCTACTGCACAATCCACAGTCACGCGCGGTCAATGAAGTGATCAAGATCGCAGTCGACACACCGCAGGAAAACAGCGTCTGGGCGATCGGCTTCGAAGACGTCGACGGCTCACGTCTCCATGTGCAACAAATCGCCCGCGACGAACATATACAGCCCGTGCACGACATCGAAGCACGCCCTTGGCCCTTCAGCGTCGACCGCCACGAGATCTACCTCGAAACAGGCGAGATCCCTGCAGGCGGCTATAAAGTCATTAAGGTCGTCAACGAATCCACTTATTGGCGCGAAGAAGAATGGTGGCCCAAAATGCGTAAAAGCGCAGGCAGCTTCATCGGACAAGGCGCGCATCAACTCGAGAACGAATTCCTCAAGGTTGCAATCAACTCCGACGGCACCTTCGATCTGACCGACAAGTCAAACGACCGCGTCATCAAAAACATGCACGCCTTCGAAGACGAAGGTGACACTGGCGACTACTGGGCCTACTACGCGCCGTATCACAATCAAATCATCAGCAGTCGCGGCTTCAACTCTCGCATCTGGATGGAAGACAACGGCCCGATCAGCGCGACGATTGGCATCGAGACCATCATGCAGGTTCCTGCACGTGCCGAATACGGCAAGGTAAAGGTCCAAGGCTACGGCAAGCGTAGTCAAGAGTTAGTCGACCTTAAGATCGTCTCGCACATCACGCTCAACAAGGGCAGCAAGCATCTCAAGGTAAAGACCTCGATCGACAACAAGGCGAAAGACCATCGCGTCCGCGTCATGATCCCGACCGACATCCAAACCGACTTCAGCGATGCGGCCGGCCACTTCACTGTTGATCGTCGTCACATGGTGCACGAAATCGACGATCAAGGGAAACACTTCCCAGAGATGGCACTCCGTCCGATGAGCACCTTCGCCGGGATCAACGATGGCGAAAAAGGTCTGGCCGTGCTCAACAACTGCCTGACCGAATTTCAACTGGTCGACGACGACCGTCGCACGCTCGCACTCACACTGCTGCGCGCGGTGCGAAACCGCATCTGCACCGAGTCTCGTGTCTCTTCGGAATTCCCAGAAAAGCTCGGCAGCCAAATGCTACAAACCGTCGATTACGAATACGCCATCTACCCACACAAGGGTGATTGGGTCGCAGGTCAGGTCTATGCGGAAGCGGATAAGCTCAACGCAAAACCTGCTGCCACTCAGATATCGATGAACAAAGGGGGCTACCTACCAATCAGCGCATCACACTACGCCCTCGACAACCAGGCACTGGTCCTGACTGCCGTCAAGAAGTCCGAAGATCGCGACTCGATTATCGTACGTCTACATAACCCGACCGGTGAAACCCAGGCTGCGAAACTCAGCTTTGGGCTACCTGTGACACAGGCATGGCGTAACAACATCAATGAGATCCGCGGCGAAGCGCTGACGATTGAAAATGGTGTGATTTCACTCGATGTGCCGCATGGCAAAATTATCACCATTGAACTGAAATAATAAGGCCATCCCATGACCTAACTCCACTAGCCTTTATGCTAATGCTCCGATTAATTAGACTGCTCACAAGCTTTGTTATTTTTGCAGCTTTATCTCAGGCTTCTGGAGAGCGTCCAAATATCATCATCCTACTGACCGATGACCAAGGTTACGGCGATCTCGGACACCATGGAAATACCGATATAAAAACGCCCAATATTGACCGATTTGCACAAGAGAGCGTCGTTTTCGAGCGTTTTTATGTGAGCCCCGTCTGCGCACCTACCCGTGCGAGTCTCCTGACCGGACGCTACAAATACCGGACAGGAGTAACGGATACATGGAAAGGCGGTGCGATCATGCATCAGGACGAATATACGCTGGCCGAGGCTCTCAGCGCCGCGGGCTATGTAACCGGTCTCTTCGGCAAGTGGCATCTTGGTGACAACTATCCCTACCGCCCGCAGGACCAAGGTTTCAAAAAAGTCCTGATGCACCCCGGCGGAGGTATCGGTCAGCCCTCCGACGTCCCCGGCAACAGCTATTTCGATCCGACTCTACTCGAGGATGGCGTGGGGGAAAAGTTCTCCGGCTATTGCATGGATGTTTATACCGATGCAGCGCTGGAATTCATTGAAGCCAACAGGGAGTCACCCTTCTTCGTTTATTTAGCGACCAACACACCTCACACACCGCTTCAGGTCCCGGAGAGTTACACAGCGCCTTATCTGGCAGCAGGACTACCAGTAAAAACCAGCAAAATCTACGGAATGGTCTCCAATATTGACCACAACTTTAAACGTGTCCTCGACAAGTTGGACGCCCTGTCACTGAGCAATAACACAATCGTTATTTTCATGAGCGACAACGGACCAAGGATTTTCTCAGAGAGACGCCACCGCGCCGGGCTACGGGGCGAAAAATCCGATATTTATGAAGGCGGCATCCGTAGTCCATTTTTCATGCGCTGGCCGGAACGTTTTAAACAAAGCCAGACCATCGCCATAAAAGCTGCCCACATCGACATCATGCCCACGGTCTTGGCCGCCACTCGACACCAACACGCGCTGCCCGCCGCGTTCGACGGCCGCAATCTGTTGCCACTGATAGAAGATCCTGATGCTATATGGGCTGAGCGCACACTCTACTTTCAGTGGCACCGAGGATACGAACCTAACAAGTTTCAAAATTTCACCGCGATCGAATCTCGCTATAAATTACTTCAAGCGGGCAATAAATTCGTTGAAACACAGAAGCCCGTTTTCGAACTCTACGACTTAAAGGAGGACCCGGGGGAGACCCGTAATATTGCGCCGACCCACCCGAAAATTACCGAGTGCATGCGAGCCGAATACCTTGATTGGCTGAACGATGTCAGCAGCTCACGCGGATACCCCGTAATGCCTGCCTGGGTGGGGTCGCCGAGGGAGAATCCAACACTGCTTACCCATCAAGATCGACGGGGGATCGGCAGCTGGGGCAATGATAGCTACCACTCGGATAATTACTGGCCAATCCGCATCCTCCATCGAAGTACTTACCGTATCTCGCTGGATCTCTATGCCCCTAATCGAACTTCGGGCATCGCAACGATTAAAATTGGCAACCAGACCTTTGATAAAGCCACACACAAAGGAGACACTATAGTTAAATTCGAAAGCATCTTCCTAGAAAAGCAAGATGCCATGCTTTCGGCTTGGATCGATACCAACAATCAGAAAACAGGGCCACGGTTTGTGACGATTGAAAATTTAAATAATATCCGAAACCATAATTAAACTGATGTTTAACGACGGCTTGGATTATTACTAGCCTGTCCCTTTTTAAAATCCTGTCCCTTTTTAAAATCTGTCCCTTTTTAAAATCTCCCCCTCTTTATTATGCCCTTGGGTGCGAGCGAAGCGGTTGTAGGAAATTTAATCTGCAATGGCATTGAGGCTAAGCCTTTCCCTACGAGTGAGCAGGTGTTGCAAGAGTCTGATCAATCCAAGTGACATGCGTTTCGAGAAACATTCACGCCCCTAGTGGACGCGATGAAATGCCTCATTTCAAATGAATGGATTGCGCCAAATATTGCTCAGATAAAAAGCTTACTGATCGCCGACGCATGAGGCCTGGAGCACAGCGTCCCCACTAAATGACGAAGAACCTAAAAAATACCCTCTAGCAAAAATAGATCAGGCTAGGGGGCGAGCTCGATCTCCACACGAATAAACTGTCGGTCTTCCACATTCGTCGGTATCCGGTTCGTGACCGCATTGTATCCCGGCACTTCCGAAGCGCCGCGTCCGACTTCATAACCACTGCCGTCAGCCCAATTGGTGTTCATCAGATCGGTTGTCACGGTGATAATCGAATTCAACCCGCGGGTCGCGGCATCATCGCGTTCGAAGTAGACATACTCGATATAGTTGGTGCCGCCGTCGGTCACCTGCGACTGGATCGGTGTGTTGCCCTGATCGTTACTGTCGGACGGATCACCGCCGAATGCATATTCAGCCAGGTTGACGAGCCGGTCGCCATCGGCATCGTCCTGCAGCTTGATATCGGTACCCATGCCGACGGGATAGTCATTCAACCACTGATTCCAGAACTCCAACGGCGCGCTGTACTCAAAGGCGCCCAGATCCGGAGCGGAACCGGAATAATACGGGATGACTCCGACAAGGGTCGTGGTTCCGGCATCGATCAGATCGCTGCCGGTGACTAGGTGTGCGTAATCGACCTCGGGCAGACTGCCATCTGCCTGCCGGGGTTGCGTGAGTTGCGCGTAGGAGAGACTCTTGAAATCATCCGCGGTCACCGTCACTGGCAGTGTCCAATAGTTGTCGGTGATGTCGTTGTCGCTGCTGCTTCCCAGGTCACTCACTTCGGTGCCTCCGCCATAACCGAGATTGTTCTTCATATAGTGATCGAAACCGTTCACATCGTTTCCTGCAGTGGCATCCAGGTTGTTGAGCATGTTGTAATTCGTGCCGTTGCTGATTGCCGTATTGCCAATCCAGTCCAATCCGCCGGTATGGTGATTGGCATAGAAGCCGCGGCTGTTTTCTACGGCCAGGCAGTAGAGAATGCGGTTTCGCGGAACGGGTGTTGGATAGAATCCACCGCCGACCCCATACCCCCCGGCCTTGAACCCGGTGCTGTCGCCAATCTTGCTCGACGTCGACTCGTGATCATACCCGTTATACATCGCCCAGCAGTTCGATATCACCACCGCCGCGTCGTTATTAATCAGGTCGAATCCATCGTCGCTGTTGAACCAGGCTCGGCAACCAATGAATGTATTTCCAGTGTCGGTGGTCCGATTTGTGTGCGCACCAAAGCCATCGATATTGCCGTGCGATAACCCGTCCAGCCCCTTGTTGTTGTAGGCGTCGCAATTGATCACCAGATTGCCACCGCCGCTGGTCAGATACCAGCCGATCCCCATGCCGTCGTGCATGGAGAGCCGTTCGAAACGGTTGTTGTTACCGCCGACGATGCGGAAACATTCGGATTGGGTATTGTTCGCCTCGCCTGCGGCGATGGTGACCTGCACCCCCACCACCTCGAAACCCTCGAACACGCAATTGTCCGCCTCGACAAGGAAGGCCGTCACACGCCGGTCGACAGGCTGTACGGCCGAAAAATCAAATATGGGGGTTTCTCCCTGGTAGGCAATGTAGCTGATGCCGTTCTTGGTGATGTGGTTCACACTATCCCATGCAGAGAAGCTGTAGGTGACATCTGAAGTCTCCAGATAATAGGTGCCGCCGCGTAGGTAGACCGTGTCACCGGAAGACGCCACCGATTGCGCTTTCGTGATCGTTTCATACGGATTGGCGATCGAACCGTCCCCGCTAGCATCCGATCCGGTCGGTGCGATAAAGTGTTCCGCCGCCGTATATACATCCGTTGTCGCACTGGCAGGAGACGAGTAGGCCGTCTCCAAGTGGCTCAGGCCGCGAGCCTTGACCTTGTAGGTATACTGCGTGCCGGGACTGAGGAGGGTGTCGACATACGTTGGACTGGTCTGCCAGAGGCTGTCATGGCCGCCGGGTGTTTCACAGTCAAAGTAGTATTCCACGCCGCCGAAACCATAAGCTGTCGCGGGTGTCGCGGTCATCGTGATCGAAGTTTCGCCCGTAGCCGCAGGTGAACTTGACCAGGTCATCGTGCTTGGCGTAGGAGGCGCCATATCAGAGCCCATGTAGAATGTGGTGTAATTACTGTTCTGGTAGCCATTTGCCGAACTGGAAACGTCATTCCTGAAGATCGGATCCTGCATAAGCGTATAGAAGCGTTTGCTGGTTACTGTTATCGCAGTACCTATCTTGATCTTATGATTAGTGGCGTCGTAATAGAGCATCTCTTCACGCCAGTCGCCTACAACATCAGCTACGGCAATTGGATCGCAGGTGCCAATTCTGGTCACCGAATCAGTCGTGTAATTCCACGAGAACATTCTCATGCCCTGGCTAATTTCGCGAAGCAGATCAGTGCCCCACCAATATGCCCTGTCACAAACAAAGCTGCTTGCATTGGTAGGACGTCCGGCTACGTAGGTACCCGTGGCGTCATGTAAATCTCCGGCGGCTGTAGATGACCAGCATTCCAAGCCGTCGTATCGCGGATCAATATCGGCAACCAAACCTCTGCCGACATCGGCATAGGAGTCATCTCCCACGCCATAAATGAGAGTTCCATCGCTGGCATCTCGTAAGTTCAGCGGGTTCTCATACTGGGAGGGATCTTCCTGGACATTCCAGATTTCCAGTCCGGGCCGGTCCGGATCGATGTCGGTGAGCTGCAGCCTGTCACCGTGATACTCGCCGGTATCCCACAGCGTTGTGCCGTCATCGTCGATACAGATGGAACCGTGGATGATCTCTTCTTTGCCGTCACCATCAACGTCACCGGTGCGGATCTGTTGAAACCCGCCGCCCTCGTCTCCGGCTCTGGTCCATGTCCATTGCTTCGTTAGTGTATTATCCTGAGCAAGGGTCCATGCTTCGACGACCATCTTTTGGTACAACCCACGCATGACAAGCAGGCTGGGGTGGAGACCGTCGAGATATGCGATACCGAGCATCTGTCGATTGACACGGTTGCCGTAGCTGTCGCCCCAATCGCTGACAGCGCCGCGAGCGATCCAGTCTTCCTGAGCTCGTACAGTACCAGTTTCACCATCATAAATCGTGAAGTACTCGTCACCAGTCAGTAAGTAGCCAGCGCCATTTCGCGAAATCGCGGACGCAGGTGCGGTCTTTGTAATGACTTCGGCTTTGCCGTCGCCGTCAAGGTCGTAGACAAGCATAGGTGACCACCAGATTCCCTGGGTGATATTGGGCCCGAGATCAACTTCCCACTTAAAGGTCCCGTCACTGTCATAGACAGCGATCTTGTAGTCGTCCTGAGTACCTATCGTGCCAACACCCGGGTCATATAATCCAAGCGGGTGTTTGACGACGTAGTCAAGCTTGCCGTCACCATCGAGATCGCCAACGGCCATTTTGTCGACGGTATCTGACCTGCCGCCAGCTGCCGAAAATGGAATTGCCAGATAAACGGCAGGATCCTCTGCTGAAGAGCCCGGGTCTATTTCAACATTATCCGAATCTGCCGCCAAAACGAACGTACTGGCGACGCCTTCCATTTCGTCAGAAACAGGATAAACAGGGTAAATGTCATACGTGTTTTCTATGGTAAGATTTGGATCCGCATCCAGGTAGTTGGTACTGCCCGTAATCGGGGCACTGGTCAACTTTACGCCATTGCGATAAACATTAAACCCAAACTCGGGACCGGAGGGATCCGACTTGAACATTCGCCAGCCGAGATAAACGTTGCCGTCACCGATATTCATTGCAACCAGACCGCGATCGAGTTGCTCCATGTAACGGTCGAACGTCTTGAATTTGTAAAGGGGCGAAACCTCAGATGGAACGGTCGTACTGATCGCACTGTCGTATACCGCTACCTGCCAGTAATAAACCGTATCCAACTCAAGCGGGTCGCCGCCTGTAACCGTAGCCGGATCGACCTCTTCAACCGCCTGGCCGTCTACGATCAGTGTATTGCCGGCATCGCTTGCATCCAAAAAGCCGTTACTGTCAAGGACAGGAGCGGTACCCATCACCACATCACACGTGATCGTGCCTGTGGGCAATATCCACTGAAGCAAGTCAAGGTTAACATGTACGCTCGACGAGCTTGAGACCGGAAGCGGTCTAAAAGAATCGCCGGCAAAGGCCGTTGTTGTCGCACTGGCAGGCGACGATGCGTCACCGACATTCGGCGTTGTTGCACTGTCACGCATCTGAACCGTATAGGTGTACTGCGTATTTGCATCCAAACCACTATCGGTGTAACTCGGCGACGTCTGCCAACCGCTGTCCGTGCCCCCCGTATTTCCGCTGGTCTCGGCGAAGTAGTACCAGACAGTGTTGGCATCTGTTCCTGTTGTCGCCCTCATGCTGATCGCTGTGCCGTTGGCACTTGGAGCAGACGAAAATGTTGCCGGATTCGGAGTCGGCGCTTCGAAATCCAGCGAGATCTTAGTGCCCGTGGCGCCCACGTTTTCGATAGTAAACTGACTCACATCCGTCACAACGACCCCATTAATCTTAACTTTATTAGCTGCGATTTTAGTCTGCCAGTAACCTACTGCAGTTGCGCCATCATTCTTACCGATGGTAAAGCTTGCATCAGAACCGCTTCCAAAGTTCAGGCGCATGGCATCCATAAAAAGGGCACCTGTTGTGGCATGGTTACCACTCATATCGGTGAGGTTGAATTGCCCGTTTCCACCAGCCAGCATATTCACAGTCACATTTCCGTTCGACAAAGCGCCGACGTCCAATCTGCCATTGAGGATATGAATATTGTTTTTGCTAGTGCTAGTACCAGCCAATTGACCGACTTTCACATAACCGTTTAGCAAAGCTAAATCATTGGTATTACCAGCAGCAGGGTAGCTGTCCCACATCGTCATTTGGTTCGTAATATCCAAGTTTTTATAACCAAAGTCCGTATTCGAGGCATCATCAATCTCAAGGACACTGCCGCTGGGGACTAAAGTGGATATGGATTGGACTCCACCACGCATAGTAAAACCACCCTGACTGAATTGCCCGCCTTCAATACGTATCTTAGTACCATACCATAAAGACCCCAGACCAGCTGCAGTGCCAGTGTATGACGAGGGAACCAAACCTATATTGGTACTGTAAGTGATGGGAGTTACTCCATCGGCACTGGTCCTAATATCTTGGGGCAAATTAGTGGAGGTGCCATCGCCGCCACCCCAGTTATTCACACCAAGCGATGCGATATCACCTCTTGGACTTGGCCAAGTATACCCTTGAGTGACAAGGTTACCAGTGCCGTCATAAGTCACGGTCGTCGTGCCATCCAGCGATGTATACGATGCAGTCGCAAAACTACAGCTCAGCGCGGTGAGCAGTGCGAGTGAAGTCAGTTGAGTCGTTGTTTTCATCGGGTAAGATTTTGTTTAATTAGGGTAAAATCACGCTGACGCATACAACCGGCCGGCCAGTCCATCGATCATATTTCTTATTGCAGATTCAGAGCGTCATAATACTCCATAATCCATAAGGCCAATCCGGTTACGGTATAAGCATGGCTACCATCCCAATTGGTTTCCGGAACAACCGGCACTGGATAGTCCAAGTCGTTCGAATAGTTTTCAATGGCCCAAATTTCGGGGTCCAACCCTCGAAGATGCATATCAATAACGGTCTCTTTGCCCATCTCAAACCAATCTTGCGGGGTTAAGGCGCCTCCCTGGAGATTGCAGCTTAAAAGATACACCGTGCGTTTATTTGCAATTTGGCAATAAGATGTTGGCTCCCAAACCGCTTTCCGATAGGTCTCAGAAGGAATGTATAATCGTTGCGGAGCATCGTAGGCATACCCGTCAAAATCGGCCAAACCCGCCCGTGCGTCATCCCAAATGGAATCCGACCACCCTTTATTATCAATCACATGAGGAGCCAGTCCCATGTACGTTTTAAGGCCCAGTGACTGCGCATATTGAGACGCAAGGATCCAGCCCGGGTCGTCAAAATATCGTCCCCCGTTGAAATAGAATATGAGTCCATTGTTCAGCCCCAGTTGTTCCGACGCCCAGTCGGAATAATTCAATATATACTCAAATGTCGGAAGCGCATTCCGCTCAAGAGCTCCATATTTCTGAACCAAATGACCGGCGACGACCTTCGTTGCGGCCAATTGGTATGTCCTTTCGAAGTTGTGCGGATGAATCCACAGTCCAGCTCGATCCGCGACGCGACTCCATTGCGTTCGATCCGCAAGATCTTCCAAATCACGAAGCCATGCAGTTCCAATATATACCGTGGGGGAAGGCACATCGTAGACCTGAAAAAATTCGGTCGCATGATCCGCCTTTGCATAGATCACCACATTCGATTCTGCACTCATCGACGAATAGCTCAGATTGGTTTCCACAAACGCATTAATGCCGTTGTCCGAATGCGGAACGCGTTCCCATAACCCATCGACCAAATTGGTACTATGCAGTGCATAGGTAGTGGAAGGTTCAAGCGTCTGAATAGTCAACTCCACGAGATTGCCTGCGACGATGGCAATATCGACAATCGCGGGTTCCGAATCGGAGGAAACCGGCATTGTATCACTCAAGATAAATTGCTCGATGGTTGCGGAAACGGAGCCCCCATTGCGACTAAAACCCACATACTGGATTCCGGTCTTGACCGCGTTATCTAGATCATACGTGCCTTGGTCGATCCCGTTGAGCTTATAGGTCACCGTCCAGGCTCCGGCCCCGCTCTCTCCGCCGGTGGTATCGAGCTCTATTTGAACATCTATGGCACTGGTCGAATCGACGATATTCCGGCTGATGACTTGATTCGCCGCTGCGAACCCTAGAAACGCCTGCTGATTATTTTCTGCGCTAACTTGAGAAAGAACCCACCCCCAGCCATCGGCGTTATGGCAAGCCGCGCTTCCAGAAATCTGGTCCGACGATTTAAATCCAACCGCCAGCCAGCCAGCCGAGCCATTGGTAAAGCGGGTTTCAAGTCGATAGATGGTGCCTGCCCGGGGCTCGAAGGGAAGAATGGCCGCTCCCTGCTGAGGTGCAACCGTCCCATCGGAGGTGAAGAGTCCATCCGCCGACCAAGCGGCAGAATCGATGGTTGTTTCGGGCCTGACTCCATTCAATGAATAGGTATCTCCTAAAAAATCATCTTGATACAAAACCTGCGAACTATCTTCTACAGTCAGCGTTCCACTGGAAGCACCCGTTACTTCCGGAAAATCGGCCACCAGATCGGCAAAAGAATAAACTCCTGCCGCCAAGGAAGTCCCCGCAATGCTCACCGTGTGGAACTGAAGGGAATCACCGTCAGCATGCAGAACCCACGCGGCACCGCTGTCTACCGTCAGGCCTCCACCGGCGATAAAGTCCGCCTCAATCTGGAGTTTTCCACCGCCGACGATGCGGAAACACTCGAACTGCGCATGGGCGTCGGCGATGGTCGCCTGCACCCCCACCACCTCGAAACCCTCAAAGACGCAGTTGTCCGCCTCTATAAGGAAGGCCGTCACACGCCGCCCGACAGGCTTTACGGCCGAAAAATCAAATATGGGGCTTTCTCCCTGGTAGGCAATGTAGCTGATGCCGTTTTGCGTGATGTGGTTCACACTATCCCATCCAGAGAAGGTGTAGGTGATATCTGAAGTCTCCAGAGAATAGGTCCCCCCGCGCAGGTAGACCGTGTCACTGGAAGACGCCACCGATTGCGCTTTCGTTATCGTTTCATACGGATTGGCGATCGAACCGTCCCCGGTAGCATCCGATCCGTCCGGTGCGATAAAGTAATCCACCGGGATATGTACATCCGTTCTCGCACTGGCAGGCGACGATGCGGCACCGACATTCGGCGTTGTTACACTGTCACGCATCTGAACCGTATAGGTGTACTGCGTATCCCCATCCAAACCACTATCGGTGTAACTAGGCGACGTCTGCCAGCCGCTGTCATCAGCGCCCGGATTTCCGCTGGTCTCGGCAAAGTAGTACCAGACAGTATGAGAATCTGTTCCCGTTGTCGCCGTCATGCTGATAGTTGAAGAACGGGCAGCAGACGAGGGAGCAGGAGCAGACGAAAATGTTGCCGGATTCGGAGTCGGCGGATCGAGATCCGGCGGCGTAAGCGAGATCTTAGTGCCCGTGTCGCCCACGCTTTCGATAGTAAACCCACTCAAATCTGTCACATTGACTCCATCAATCTGAACATCACCAACTGTGAAATTATCCGCCCAGTAATTACGAGCATCTGCGCCATTTGTACTAATCAGCGTAGCGATGGTAAAGCTTGCTCGAGAACCGCTTTCAAAGTTCAGGACCGCCCTTCTCAGCTCATCGTCGCCGGCAGTGCCGCTAGTATTATCATCTGCTTGGGCGAGGTTGAATTCCCCTGTTCCGCCAGCCAGCAAATTCAAAGTAAAGTTTGCGTTCGTTATAGAGCCTACATCCAATCTGCCATGGAGCATATGAATATTGTTTTTGCTAGTGCTAGTACCAGCCAATTGACCGACTTTCACATAACCGTTTAGCAAAGCTAAATCATTGGTATTACCAGCAGCAGGGTAGCTGTCCCACATCGTCATTTGGTTCGTAATATCCAAGTTTTTATAACCAAAGTCCGTATTCGAGGCATCATCAATCTCAAGGACACTGCCGCTGGGGACTAAAGTGGATATGGATTGGACTCCACCACGCATAGTAAAACCACCCTGACTGAATTGCCCGCCTTCAATACGTATCTTAGTACCATACCATAAAGACCCCAGACCAGCTGCAGTGCCAGTGTATGACGAGGGAACCAAACCTATATTGGTACTGTAAGTGATGGGAGTTACTCCATCGGCACTGGTCCTAATATCTTGGGGCAAATTAGTGGAGGTGCCATCGCCGCCACCCCAGTTATTCACACCAAGCGATGCGATATCACCTCTTGGACTTGGCCAAGTATACCCTTGAGTGACAAGGTTACCAGTGCCGTCATAAGTCACGGTCGTCGTGCCATCCAGCGATGTATACGATGCAGTCGCAAAACTACAGCTCAGCGCGGTGAGCAGTGCGAGTGAAGTCAGTTGAGTCGTTGTTTTCATGGGGTAAGCTTTTGTTTAATTCGGGTAAAAACACGCTGACGCATGCAAGGCTTCAAAGAACTCCGAGAGTGAATCAACACCCCTCAAGCTCCCGCAGGTTGCAGGCAAAAAAAAGACAACTATTGCGCAACAAAAAAATGATAATGAGGGGCATTAGAACAGCGTCAATGTCGAAGGTGCAATATAGGGCAATTGGATGACTGGTAAATAAACAATGGCACTCAAACCAAGCTACGCAAAGAGACATAAAAAAAGAGCGCTTGAACTGCAGCAGCTTAGAGCTCCCCTCCTAGTTTAAGCATATCCTTATACATATCTTTGAATCGTCAAAAGAACGTCATGAATGCGACACTTCAAGCTCCTCCCCAGCGAAGGGGAGGTGGCTCGGTCTGCCGAGTCGGAGGGGTTTTCGCGGTTATTTGAGTCAAACTGGCAAAAAAACGCTCATGCTCGGCAGAGAACCCTTCCGTCTCGCTTCGCGAGCCACCTTCCCTTGGCAGGGAAGGAGCCATTTACCGTTAACTTCAAGGTCCTCGGACTTATGTATAAGGATATGCTTGGTAAGGGAAGGAGCTCGCAGAAAGAGGAATTTAATATGCGGTAGCATTGAGCTTCAGCCCCTTCCATCGACACCGCACTGACACGACGAGGTAGCGAAGCAGGCATAGCAAGCTACTCCACGGCCCGCACTTGAATAAATAATTCATCATGATTCAGCAAACCGGAATCGAGTGTGACTTCCATGGTTTCGACGCCATCACTTAAACTCTGCCGCGTCTGCACTGCGGCGGTATCTTCCGTCCATCCGACTAGATCCGTTGAGACCCAGATCGAGTATGCGGCACTACTCAGCCCGACATCGCGGCGCATGTAGGTAAACACACCGGTTGCAAGATTGAGCGGCTGGGTGATCGCGCTACTGCGTCCCGCGACAAAAGGATCCATCCCCCAGAGCCGCTCGGCGTGGTTGCTCAATCCATTGCCATTCCAATCGCTCCAAGGGTCACTTAAATAACCACCATACCAACCGGCAGCCCAAACGGAATAATCAGTCTGCCCCGGGCCCGCACCGCGAATGTAGTCGATTTCAAAATCACCGGAGTTACTATTGAGATCCAACTGAATACCAGTGATGACCTGATCCAACCACTGCGGCTCACGACCGAGATCGAAGACCAGCTCCTGCCAGTCCCCTGCTCCACTGTAGATCGCCGACAATTGACGAGTCGCGCTAAAGCTATTGGCTGCAGAGGTGCTCCAACTAAAATCCACCGTGCCATTGCTGCTGTGCTTGTAGCGCACCCGAATTTGCAAGGCGCTATTGCCATTCAAGTTGAAGTCCATTTTTGACAGCTGCGCATCGTTAGCAATGATACTGCCACGCAGCGCACCACCACTGACTTCAAACGCATTGATAGCTGCATTGGCAGTCCAACCAGCGAAGCCAGCCGCTGCGGTAAACTCGGTGTTATCACTCGGGGCTTCTGTAAAGCCAAACGGATCGGTGCCATCATACAGCTCGGTCATATCGTCGACGCCATCCAGATTGGCATCCAATATCGGCATGCTCAGACTACCCGACCAAGTAATTGTAATCAGGTTATTATACCGCTGCGTCGAAACCGGCTGTAGATACAAATCACCACTAGGTTCGACATAGTAACCCGTGCTGGTCGCCGCTTCCAGTGACGCCAGCGAGGTGTGCGCGGTGCCGGTCACACTCAGTCCGGACAACTGGCCGAAATCCTTGAAACGCAGCAATACCGAATCACCGACTTCGGTATCATCGAAATTCACATTGATCTCCTGACTCAAAGGCAGGCTCTCATAAGAATAGGTATAGAGGAAACCATTATTGACGATGAGCGGTAACTGGTGGTGCAGCACGGTGATATAGATACCATCGTAAGCGACCCCCTCGGTCTTGGTGCCAGACTTGGTGCGCAACACACTCACATTCGGCGGAAACTCCGAATACGTGCAACGTAGATGCGCAAAGCGATTAGGGCTGATCACATTCTGTGACCAATTGTCTGGCATCGTCTCAGAGCCGTCGAGCATGAAGGACTTAGTGGCAATCAATGCGCTGCCCGGCACACCTGCCACCGAGCCGTCCAGATCATACACGACCTGCCCCCAGACATCAGGAAGGCTGCTATTATGATACCCCTTCGTGGCCAACACTCCAGCTGCCGGTAGCTCGTCGTAATTAAAGCGTGTATGCACATTGCGCGGCGGACCTGCATGATCCCAGGTAAAGCCCGAAAAGCGATGATTCGGGTGCTTGGTCGCGGCGCCGGGTGCGAAAAATAGATTCGCATGCTCAGCATCCCAACCGATCATATGATTATCCACCATCTGCCCCGCACCGTCGTAGATCCAATACATGAATGGCGCCGCGCCCAACAGGTTGCCATGGCCACTATCGGCAATCAGCATCGACTCCTTGACCGTATGGTAAGTTGCCAGAACGACACTGTTCTCGTTATCCGCCAGGCTGTGATTGTAGTAGACTACATTTTGCTTGCCGCCACCGATACCGGCATAAAGCGCTGCGTTATTACTGAACCAGGCACAGTCGTTAAAATAGAACGGCCCATCATTATCCCAGGCTGCATTCTTTCGAATGGAATGATCACTATCCAATTGATCGTTGATATCCAAACCGTTCATACAACTATGCGCGGTGTTGCGATCGAACTTACCGAGCGGCTCCTTCGAAGGCTCTGCCCCCGCATAATAGGTTAAGGATGCCGCGGGCTCCAGCGGTGTTGTGGGAAAGATAAACCAATAGCCGGTGCCTTGCGTGCCGGCTGCGATATTGTCTTCAATGGTGTTGTTTGGATTGGTAATCCAGAAACTCGCCGGAGTGCGATTCTGAAACTCATCATCTGAATTATCCGAAGGCGTCAGCTCTTCGCCCGGTGCTGGACGACGCGTAAGTAATACGACATTGCCTTTAATCGTATTGAAGCGCTCCGCACCGTTTTCAAGGAAGATGCCGTGGCCAATATGGTCATAACAGAAGTTATCCTCCA
>Ga0209302_10000256_pt1 | contig 32488 bp, 30 predicted proteins | sample ArcOceMetagenome_2_FD_187445 | JGI IMG/M metagenome (GOLD analysis project Ga0209302, IMG submission 187445) | Marine eukaryotic phytoplankton communities from Arctic Ocean - Arctic Ocean ARC135M Metagenome (SPAdes) (version 2) | ecosystem: Environmental > Aquatic > Marine > Oceanic | place... | reverse complement strand
AACCTGTGCGGTTCAACTCCTGATGCACCGACATTAAAAAGGCCGACTCGCTACGCGAATCGACCTTTTAGAATGGGTGCAGGGACAGGATTGTTTGGTCGTCCTTCGTCCTCCTGTGTCGTCGCTGCGCTCCTCGGTAGAACCTGTGCGGTTCAACTCCTGATGCACCGACATTAAAAAGGCCGACTCGCTACGCGAATCGACCTTTTAGAATGGGTGCAGGGACAGGATTTGAACCTGTGACCTTCAGGTTATGAGCCTGACGAGCTACCGGGCTGCTCCACCCTGCAATAAATTACATAAAACGTTTTGAAGCAGAAAAACGCTTTCTCTTCGTGCGGCTAGCCGTTTGAAGAAGTTGCGGACTAAACGCGCATGTGTGTTCGGTGTAAAGGGCTATTTTTATAAAAATGATTTTTTATTTAAGGGTGAAATCGGCGACCAGAAATTGATCCATTGCTTTTTTAGTGTCGTGCTTGGTGGTTCGAAACCGCGCTTTTATGAGATTCATGTTTTTTACGCTTTTCCTTCGGCGCTGGATCAGCGACAAAGTAGCCATGCCATGGTATATCTACCACGCCTTGAAGCAGCTATTCCCTTCGGGGCGCTTCTTTTCTTTTTTCTCACTGATGTCGATCGTGGGGGTCATGCTTGGGGTCTGCGTATTGGTGATCGTGCAGAGTGTGATGAATGGCTTCGGCGAGGGCATTCGCTCGCGTCTAGTGGAGACGCAGGGGGATATTCGCATTCGCTCCGATGAGATAATCTACGATTGGGAGGAACAGAGCGAATTGCTGCTGAGCGAAGATTATGTGATTGGGGTCGCTCCGTTTGCTGAAGGTGTGGTGATGCTGCAGCACGGCAACAGCCCACAATTTCCAATGATTCGTGGCATTGATCCAATCGCGGAGTTGGGAGTGATCCCGCTGCAAAAGTTTCTGACGTTCGGTAATCTTGATGAGTTTGATGATGATGGCGTGTTTCTCGGTGAGGGGCTAGCGCGCACCTTGAAGGCAGGACCGGGATCGGTGGTTGAGGTATTTACGCCGTTGATGTTGGAACGCTTAAAGCAGGACGAGGTATTATTACCCAGAGAGTTTACCGTGGTCGGTTTGTTTCGCACCGGTTCGCCACAGTTGGACGGTAATATGATGATTTCGACGCTGCGGGTGATGCAGGAGTTGTATGGCCTCGAAGATGGCGTACACGGCTTAAAGCTGAAGTTGCGCCCGGGGGCAAGGGCGGACCAGTTTGCCAATGATCTGGAAGGACGGGTGCTGCGGCCTGGATTGCGGGCGATTAGCTGGATCGATTCGAACCGAGAGTTCCTATTTGTGATCGAGCAAGAGAAGCGGGTGATCTCGTTTATCATCATCTTCATCATTTTGGTGGCGTCGTTCTCAATTGCGATTGCGTTGATGATGGCAGTACTGCGCAAAACACGCGAAATCGGCCTGTTAGTCGCCATGGGCGGACGTCCGCATCAGGTGGCGTATAGTTTTTGTTTTCAGGGCTTTGTGATTGGCACGCTTGGCACTGCTGTGGGCATCATTTTGGCGGTCATCTGCCTGCACTACCGTAGCCCGATACTTGCGGGATACGCGTGGCTGACAAATTCACAGGTCAACTTTCTCGGGCATTATGATGTGTATGAGATCCCGGTACATTATTTGATGTCTGACTTTGTGGTCGTGACATGCTTTGCGGTTGTTATCTCGACGCTGGCCGGCTTGTTGCCTGCGTTGCGAGCCGCTCGATTGAAACCTGCTGATGCCTTGCGAAGTGAATAATTCAGACGATATAATTCTAGAGGCGAAACAGTTGGGGAAGTCTTTCCAAGGCCCAGACGGAGCGATCTCGGTGTTGAATGGTGTCAATTTTAAGCTGCGACGCGGTGAGAGTGTGAGTATACGCGGAGAATCGGGCAGTGGTAAGTCCACTTTGTTGAATGTGCTCTCAGGCTTGGAGACCTCTGATGTCGGCGAGTTATTGTGGAATGGGCAGCAAGTGTCGGGGCGTTCGTTGTCGTGGTTAGCTGCACGCCGTACCAATTATATCGGCTTTGTGTTTCAATCGTATTACTTGGCGCCAGAACTAAATGCGTTGGAGAATGTATTATTGGGCGCACGCATCGCAGGGCGTATTAATAGCACTGTGATTGATCGTGCGGAGGCGCTGTTGAAGCGTGTGGGAATGGGGCATCGCTTGCGCCATGGCTCTTCTAAACTTTCGGGAGGGGAGCGTCAGCGAGTCGCGGTGGCGCGTGCATTAATAAATGATCCACCGCTGGTGCTGGCCGATGAACCAACGGGAAATCTCGATGAGGCGACTGGTGTGGCAGTCATGGATCTTTTGCTCGAACTCGCTGGTGAAGAAGCGAAGAGTTTGGTGTTGGTCACGCACAATCCCGAATTTGCCAAACGCACGCAGCATCAGTTGACCTTGCATCTCGGGCAATTCAGTTAATTTAAATCAGTCACGACTAGTATGGAGCATCGCAAATTACGCATCGGATTTATTGGCGCGGGGGCAAACACGCGGCAGACGCACATCCCTGGATTCCACAAAATAGAGAATGTAGAACTCTCGGTGGTGGCTAATCGTAGTCTAGCGTCGGCTGAAAAGGTCGCGAAGGCAGACGGGATTCAGCGTGCCGTGGAGACATGGCAGGAGGTGGTGGCGGATCCGTCATTGGATGTAATTTGTATTGGCACTTGGCCGAATATGCATGCGCAGTTGACGATTGCGGCGCTTGAAAGTGGCAAGCATGTGCTGTGTGAGGCGCGCATGGCTGCCAACTTAGAGGAGGCGCGGCGTATGTATGCGGCCGCTCGAGCGCAACCAGACTTGGTAGCGCAGATTGTGCCAGCTCCTTTTTCGTTGGATTTCGATGCGACGATTCGTGCAATGGTGATTGCGGGTAAACTGGGTGATTTACTGGAAGTTCGGGTGGTGCACACTGGTGGGCAAGCGGCTTCGCCCGATGCGCCAATGACATGGCGGCAGGAACGCAGCTTGAGCGGTAACAATGTGCTGACGATGGGGATCATGCACGAGATGGTGCAGCGCTGGGTCGAGGATGAGCCAGAGTGGTTGATTGCAGATGGTGCCATATTTCAGGCCACTCGTTCGTACCCAGATATGACCGATGTAGTCAAGGTTGAGGTGCCTGATAGCTTAAGTATTTTGGGTCGCTTTGCGCAGAGCGGTGCACGCTTGGTGTATCATTTTAGTGGGGTCGAGTCCGGCAAGCCACGAATGGAGTTTCGATTGAACGGGTCGAAGGGAGCGCTACGCTTTGATGCGTTTCAAAAGCAGCTGCTCTTTAGTGAGGCAGGTTCCTCTCAGGAAATAAAAATTACGATTGCCCGTGGGCAAAGTCGAGGTTGGCAGGTCGAAGCGGACTTCGTGAAATCGATTCGTGCGCACACACCAGTCCAACTGACCACATTTGAGCAAGGCGTGCGCTATATGACATTTACCGAAATGGTCGCGCAGTCGTTAGCAAATGAGTCTGCCCGTGTGTTATGGCAGTCAGTTTAGGTGATCGGTTCGAATCTTTGGAAATAGCTGGTTTTTTTTGTAAGCGAGTGGCATAGCAATGGCTTCGCTTTTCCTGATCGCATTGATAGACTCTCTTAAAAATGGTAGAACGCAAAATCCTGAGCACCTTCGAAAAGGCCTTAGCCCTTAATCTTGATCCGAGCAAATACGGTGTATTTGCTGAGATCGGAGCAGGGCAAGAAACCGCCAATTGGTTCTTCCGTGTCTCTGCCAGCGCGGGCACTGTGGCCAAGACGATTTCTGCTTACGATATGAAGATGAGTGATGCCCTGTATGGCAAGGCCTCGCGCTACGTGTCGCAGTCGCGTCTGCAAGCCATGCTGGAATATGAGTATGGCTTGTTGGAGGAACGGCTAGGGCCATCGCGGGGAGACGACACGACTTTTTTCTCATTCTGTAATACCGTTCGTGCCAGAGGCTATAAGGATACGGCAGAGTGCCATGGTTGGTTGGGCGTGCGATTGCAGTTGAAGCCGAATACACCACCTTGCGAGATTGTGCTGCATCTACGTCTGCTGGATGAGACTAGTCAGGATCAGATGGATGCGCTTGGCAAAGTCGGCGTGAATTTAATCCATGCGGCGTTTTATTATCGGGAAAGTTTACAGTGTTTCGTCGAGTCGTTGGCGGATGGTCTGGTTGCTGGTCGAGTTGAAGTGGATATGCTGCGTTTTAGCGGAGAAGGATTTCGCTACGTGGATAATCGTCTCTGCGCGCTGCAGTTGGTGCACAGTGGTCTGACGGATGCTGCGATGTTTAACAAAGACGGCGAAGTGGTGCAGGCCGCAGATACACTTTATAAACGGCCGATCTTGCTGCTACGCGGCAGCTTTAAGCCAGTGTTGAAGTTGCACTTGGATATGATTGGTCAATCGCGGGCGGTGTTCTCAAATGTGCTGACCGAAGAACAGCAAGAGCGTGCGATCGAAGTCTGTGAGATCAGTATGAATAATTTGTTGCGCGATGGTTCGGTGGATCACGGTGATTTCCTTGATCGCGCGGATGCGCTGCAGGCCTTGGGTAAGACAGTGCTGATTTCCCGCAGTGCAGAGTTTTACCGAATTGCGACTTATTTGAGCCGCTATACCGCCGAGCCGATTGCGATCATTTTGAGCATTGGGTTGCTTAATGAGCTGTTTAAAGAGAAATGGTCGGAGAACCTCGCAGGTGGTATTTTAGAGTCCTTCGGGCGACTGTTTAAAAATCGTGTGCAACTCTTTGTGTATCCTTGGCACAATACCAAGAGTCTGGAGTTGGTAACGATGGATAATTTCAAGGCACCTGAGAATTGGCAGTTTTTTTACCAGCACTTATTGCAAAATGCCCGTATCCGCTCAATTGGAGTGGGGGACCCGGCATTGTTGGCGATGACGAGCCGCAAGGCAATGAAGCTGATCGAGGCTGGCGGCAGCGACTGGCAACAGTGGGTGCCTGAAGAGGCGCATCAAATGGTGCGGCGCATGCAGGCGGGCAGTTGATTCGATGCGCTGTATTTGTGGCTGTTAATTTAGCTGCAGCGAGTCATTCAGTTTTTAAAGGTAGAAAAAACTCATTACAGCAATTTGTTTGCCGCGATTAACTCTAGTTGCTTTCAGAGCCTGTTTACCTTTTGACTGTGCACGCTGACCACACCGTCGCTTTCGGTGGCGCTGACTTTAGATTTTAATCGCAGTCTTATGGCAGAGGTTCAGACTGCGGTGCGACGAATCACTAATTGTAGTGCTATTGTCAGCTAAGCTGTGGCGGAAGTGGATGCACAAAAATCCCCTTACCTGCTTTAGCGCATCCCTTCGAACCGTGTCATACGAAATCCCTATAAATAAGTATGACAGATGGGAAAGAATACTGACATTAATGATGCGCGAATTCTAATAATAGTCCTTTAGGACTAATTACACCTATAGGTATTTTTAGAGCGTTATGTTAGGAATTACGTGTGAAAGGCTTGAAGTCTCACTGCCAATCGGCAGAAAGCAGATATGGCCATCATCTGGAGTCAAACAATCGAATCGAATCATTATGAAGTACGCTCAGCGGGAGCGACGCTGCGTCTGTATCGCAATGGCGTGAACCATTCGCAATGGAATCCGAATCGGCCATTGTCTGGTTGTATTTGGGATTTGATTGCGCTGCCGGCGCTGTATCGGCCCAAAGGAAGTATTGAGAGTGTGCTGATGCTAGGCTTTGGTGCGGGTACGGTGGCACGTAAACTACGTGAACTGGTAAAGCCTGAGCACATTGTCGGCATCGATTTGGACCCGATCCACTTGAGTATCGCAGATGGTTTTTTTGAATGTACCGCAGGTTGCGAACTGGTTGCAGCGGATGCGGTCGAGTGGGTGCAAGAAGAGTCTGCCGAACCAGATCGAGCGCTGTTTGATATGATTGTCGACGATCTGTATGGGGAGGAAGAGGCGATTGCGGTGCGCTGTGCGCCGCTGGATTTGGAGTGGTGCCAGGATTTGGCGAAGCTGGTTAAGCCAGGCGGCATGCTGGTCTTTAATATGATCGAACCCCGAAAGGTGCCGCATTTGCCGCCGATGACAGACGCGTCGCTGCGCGCGCAATTTCCATACGCAAAAGTTTTTCAGATGGCAGGCTACGAGAATCGAATCGTAGCGTTTAGTGGCAGCGCCTTGGAGGGCAGTATTTTCAAGAGTCAACTGGGTGATATCTTGCGTAGTTATCCGCGCTGTCGAGGGGTGGAGCAACGCTACGTTGTATCGAGTCCAAAACGCTGATTTTCGCTCGTATTGCTAGCGTACTGAGTTGTATGCGGCGCAGCGCCGACGCACCGATCTATTGGTATTCAAGAGTAACGCGCAGCACTGGCGCGATGTGGGGGAGTCCTCTTCTGGAGCGCATGATACAAACTGAATCGGGCAGTTCTACTGATGCGTGCTGTTGTCAGTTTATGTGTGATTTGTGGATGATTCATTTTATTTCGTCCTAAATTATTAATTGCATGATGACAGATCGAAAAAGCAACTGCAGTGAAATGCTGGTGCCGTGGATGATTGAGGGCTCAATAAAATGACTCTAAACGCAGGATTGATTGGATTTCGATTGACCCTAAATGGTGATTTGGCAGATACATGGCGCATGGAAATTAAAACACCAGCCGACGTAAATGCCATCCCAGCAGATGCCCAAATAACAGCAACAGGCCTCGCCTCGAAAGTGCTCCAAGCGGGCACTGGTTCTGAATCGCCTGCGGCTGCTGATACCGTGACGGTGCATTATAGTGGTTGGACCACCGATGGGCAGCTGTTTGATAGTTCAGTGAAGCGTGGCGAATCTACCAGCTTTCCACTCAATCGCGTGATCAAGGGTTGGACTGAAGGGCTGCAACTGATGGTCACAGGTGAGAAGCGCCGTTTCTGGATTCCTGCTGAGCTCGCTTATGGAGAGAATGCGGGAGGTGGACGCCCTAGTGGACTGTTGGTATTTGATGTGGAGCTGCTCGAAATTCAAGCAGCGCCAGAGTCCCCGAAGACGCCAGAAGATGTCGCAGCTATTCCTGATAGCGCTGAAGTGCGTGACAGCGGATTGGCTTCACGAGTATTGATTGCTGGCACTGGTAGTGAGCATCCGACGAAGGAGAGTATGGTGACTGTGCATTACAGTGGTTGGACGCTGGATGGTCAGCTGTTTGATAGCTCGGTGCAACGAGGCGAGCCGACTACTTTCGGCCTGTTCCAAGTCATTGCAGGTTGGACTGAGGGGGTGCAACTGATGGTTGCAGGTGAAAAGCGTCGTTTCTGGGTCCCTGGTAAGCTCGCTTATGGTGACAGTCCACAAGGTGGTGCGCCCGGCGGAATGCTGGTTTTCGATGTCGAGTTAATCAAAATCGGTAGTTAGTCGATTCGAAGTCGTATGATTTATTCAGCAGCCTCCCTTAGTGGAGGTTGTTTTGTTATTAGAGAAGAAGAACACTTGAGTTTGGTGGTCGGATCTTAAAACTGCACGGTATGATTAAATCTCGTTTCTCAATTCTATTATGCGCTTTACCTATTCTGTTGCTTGCTGGGTGCAGCACGACTGAGACTTCCGCACCCGAAGCAGTTAAGCCCAGTTTGGCCGCGATTCCCGCTGTGCCGCCAAAGGTCGAAGCTCCTGTCGTGCTCGCTGCCGTGCCGGCGAAGGTCGTTAAACCTCTAGTCGCTGAAGCTGAGCCTGTTCGAGTTCGAGACGTCGACATTGTGCTGCGCACCTCTAAGGGAGATATCGAGGCGACATTGTTTGCGACCAAGACGCCTGTAACGGTGGCAAATTTTCTCAATCTCGCGAAGCGTGGTTATTACGATGGTCTGACGTTTCACCGTGTGATTCCTAACTTCATGATTCAAGGCGGCGATCCGACTGGTACAGGTCGCGGTGGGCCAGGCTATAAATTTGAGGATGAGATTCATCCAGCGCTGCGGCATACTCAGGCAGGTTTGTTTTCGATGGCCAATGCGGGGCGTGGTACTAACGGCAGTCAGTTCTTTGTTACACATAATGCCACGCCGTGGCTTGATGGAAAGCACACGATCTTTGGTAAGGTGACGAAGGGGCAGTCAGTCGTGGATGCGATCCAACAAGGTGCGACAATCAATAGTATTGATGTATTGGGCTCTACGGACGCACTCTTCCGAGAACAACAGCAGCGTATCGCTCAGTGGAATACTGCGTTAAATGCGCAAGGGCTGTAGTGCAACTGCGTTGTTTCAACGATAAAGTGTATTATCAGCCATCGATGTCATTGACTGTGCTCGATTGAACTGGGCTGCCGCTGTTGGAGTGGGTGCTTTACTTGTGCCGAAGCGATTGACGTCTACGTAGGACATAGGCTAGTTTTCTTAATATGGAATTAAGCACAAAATATGCCGCAGTGATTGCGTTGATTGATCAGGCCAATGCTGCAGATCCGACCTCAATTGAGTATCAAGGTGAGAGTTATCCGAAAGAGGTACTCTATGCTGGGCGCCACCTAGCGTGGGCCTTACGCCTGCAACCAAACGCGGCTGAGTGCTTGCGCATTGCTGCCAAAACGCAGCATATTTGTCGCTGGGAGAGTCCACGGTCGGACTATCCGATGAATCGTGTGGGCTATTTGAAATGGCGAGAGGACTTGAAGCATTTTCATGCTAAGCGAGCAGGGATGCTGATGGCAGCGGCGGGTTATGATGCTGAAAGCATCGTGCGTGTGCAGTCGTTGAATCTGAAAAAAGGGATTAAGACAGACGCTGACTGCCAGACCTTGGAAGATGCGCTTTGTCTATCTTTTCTAGAACTCGGCTTTGATGATTTGATCGCGAAGTATGCTGAAGCTAAGGTTCTCAGTATCTTGCAGAAGACTGCCGTAAAAATGAGTGAAGCGGGTCGTGCCCTAATCAGCACCATTGAGTTCTCCGAATCGGGGCAGCAGATTGTGGCACAGATTTAAGTTCACCTCTACGCAAACTGCGTGGGTCAAAAGCTTTGATTTACAACAGTCGTGCTTTCGCAATCACTGATGAATCCTGCCGCAATGCGACTCCAGCGAGCGCTTCCGTGCGGGCTGCAGTAGTATGAGTACCTCGGCAATACCTATCCTGTGAAGTGCCGGTAAATCATAAAAAAGCCATTCTGCGACTGCGTGGCTTGAAACTATTTACAGGTTAACCGCGATTTGAATCCGGACTGAAAAAAACAGAAACTTTAGTGCTAGAACTAGACTATGAGCCTAGTAAGCAAAAAAAAGCGCAGCAATGAAGCTGCGCTCTGGGCGTCAAGTGCCTGAGGAGGCATTCACGTAATTCACGAAGTTTATGATGCTTCGCGAGCCTTGAGTTGCTTGTTGAGCTTCTTGTAAAAGCTCGGGCCGTGGATTTCACGCATCATCTTACGGCGATGCTCGACTGCCATTTTGAAGGACTTCTTCTCGCCATACTTTTTGATTGAGAAAGAAGTGCACTTTTGCAATCCAGGCTCTGGGCGCCAACTGACTGAGTAGCACTCGTGCTTCGTGCCGTTGGGGCCGACCTTGGTGGTGCGGGAAACGCCAAGCTCACCAGTGGTGTTACGCGAATCGGATATAACGATCCGGCGTTGGCGTGGTTTTTTGGGAATGGCTTCAAGTTCCTCGTTGAGCTCGTCGCGATATGCTTTCGCTAGTTTCTGAGCCTTGCCCTTGCCACCAGATTTGCGGTCGCTGAAGAGTTTTGAGTACGTTTTACCATTACGATAGCCGCGGACGAACCATCCGTGAGTTGAACCGGAGTCGATGCGACTGATACCTTTATTTACTTTTGATCGTGCCATGATGACTAAGTGTGATAATATTAATTGTAACGTTTAAGCGTGAAATTATAACGTATGAATAGAGAGTGAATTTTCAAATGAAAATAAAAGAAAATCGCAGTTATAAAAAAAACGAGCAATCAGCAAATTGCATAGGCGTGATTCTGATGCAAGTTAAAGAAGCTAATTTTTAGATAATTTTTGATTGCCCTAAATTCTAGGTTAGCCACTGAATCGCTGTTACTTATGCTCGGCTATTACTATCGTCATTCTTTTAGATTAATCCATCGGATCAGTTTTAAGTAGTTTGTATTAGTCCTAACTAACGCGCAGGTGTTAAATCGCTCGGTGGGTCACGATTTGGTGTAATTTTGATCCGTTTTTGGATGGTATAGAATTTGCCTATAGTAGGGACAAGCTTAGCTTGGATGGATGAATCAAGATGTTGACATTAAAATTTGTGGTATGACGCGTGAGGAAGACGTGGAGTTGGCGTTGTCGTTGGGGGCAAATTTCCTCGGTTTCATCGTGTATCCGCAATCGCCTAGGGGAATTACTCTAGAGAGAGCGGTGGCGCTGGCTACTTCTGTGCCTGCGGGACAAAGTGTGATCGTCGATGTGGAGACGGCCCCAGATGATTTATTGCGCTATCGCGATGCCGGCTTTGGTCGTTTCCAAATTCACGCAAGCTTGCCGATTGCCGAGGCGAGGGTGGCGCGGTGGTCTGAAATTGTGTGGCGTGATCGTTTGTGGTTGGCTCCGCGAGTCGCGCCGACGGATGTTTTTCCGGAATTCGTGCTGGAGTATACTGACACGGTGGTACTCGATACGTTTTCTGAGGATCAGGTTGGTGGTACGGGGCATACTGGTGATTTTGCGCGATTTGCCAGCCTGAAGCAGCAGTATGACGACACGCAGTGGATGCTTGCTGGTGGACTGTCCCCGACGAACGTGTTCGATGCGCTGGTGCATTCCACTGCCAGTCGTATCGATGTCAACAGTGGCGTCGAGACTGCCCCAGGCATCAAAGACCCTGAAAAGCTGCGTGAGCTTTTCCGAGTGGTGCGTGGGGCGTAACGCTGGTGCCGCGCACTTACTTAATTGGATGGCGGCCGAGCGTGCCAATCAGTGACGTGGTATAGTGCTTCGAACTGACGCGCGCGAGTTCTTGCTTGGCGGCAGTGAGCTTTGATTTAATCTTGAGGTGAGTTGCAACACCGGTGTGCGACTTTTTTGTGAGGAAATGCTTCAGGTAGTCGACATGTCCGGTCCAAGACCTGATGTCTTGCTCCTGCTGACTTACTAGACGGGCCTGATACCAATCGCTATTGAGCATTGACTCACGAGTGAAGCGACTGCGCACGGCATCGGAATCAAGACCTTGGCCTTCGTATTCTCCGTAAGCCATGATATGCAGCAGGGCCTTTAGTGGTGGGCATGCGTCCTCGACCGATCCATCGGCGAAGTAATTCAGTGCCGCTTCCTGATGGGCTGCTATGATGGTTTTCATGCCAGTGACGAAGGTCTCGATATCTTGCAGCTCAGGCTGGAGCATCTCTTTATTGAGGACGGTCTCAGGGTTATTAAAGACGCGGCCGAAAAAGATGCGGACAAACTTAGCGGTGATGCGATAGCCGATACGGCTGGCTTGGATTCGTTCGCCCTTGTGCTCAAAGTCTTGTACTGGTTCTAGGTAGCCATGCTCGATGAGGAATTTAGGATCCATTTCGTGAGGCTTCATGCGGCACCAGATCTCTGGAACGAGCAGGCTGATGTCGTGGTCGACTCGATAGTTCGGGCCGACGTAGCCAGCTGCAGTGATGAATGCGGGTTGCTCAGTTGCCAGATAGGAGACCAGCGCGTTATTTAAATCGTATATCGGCAGCAGGGCGTTGAATGGACCCTTTGTCAGTGCACCTTCCGAGCCTGCTCCTGTGGTGGAGGGCGATTTCCCAGTGATGCTGGCAATGAATTCTATGAACAGCTCAGGAAGCTGCATGTGATGAATCGGGCTATTCACGCACAGCGGCATGACGCCGGGTTCAGCTGGGTTGTTACGTCGACCGGGGAGGATGGCTGTGACCGGCCGGAGCACTGGCGAATGCGCATCTTGGCGACGGTATAGGCGCGAGCTGATGTCTGCCAGATAGACCGCACGCTGGTCGCGTAGATCTGGACGGACTTGCAGGTAGCGTGGATTCTTGGTCGGCTTGCCATCGACGATTCGTGGATTTGCGTTGCTCGCATAATAATCTGGTGACGGATTGGCATGGAATTCACGGATCATACCTTGCATCGGCTCGGTATATTGGCCGAAGCGAATCGCGTCTTCGATCTCCTCGGTAGCATCTTTATGGTCAAGCGGCTCGTAGTTACTGAGGAAGCTACCAGCCGAGCTGAGGTCGATTTCGGTTTGCTTGTCGTAGCCGCGGATAATTGCGTCGTCTGGGCGTTGGAAGAAACGGTATTCACAATTGTGCACGAATTTAGCAGATTGTGTATTCCAGTGCGGAGGAAGATGCTTGAGGTTCTTAGTCGGTGCCACGACGGAAGCAGTGATATCATCTTCGAGTGAGATCTTCGCCGCAGGCATGAAATCTTTACGCAATCCGAAGGTGCGCCACGAGCCATCCTTGGTGTAGCCAACACGGAGGTATTGTGTGAGCATTTGCTGTTCGCGGTAGCGCACGATCTTGCCTGGCTCGCCGTTGATTAGATCGACGCTGAAGCGCTTGCGCCAGTCATTGCCCCAGTGAGCTTTATAGAAACGCTTGATGATCAGAACGAGCTCCTTGACCTGCTGCGGGATATGCTTCAGCCACTCGTTGTATTCATCTGTGAAATCAGCTTTGCAAGGGGTGAGTAATTTAATGACCGAGCCAAGCGAGCGGTCTTTGTCCAAGATGGCACGCGAAGGCGCGCTATTCTTGATCTTGATACTGAAGCGACCGGCAAAGTCTTTATTAATGATATCTTCTGCGAGATCGAAGTCCTTTTGGAAATCACTGACAAAGACCGGGCCAGAAATGATCGCATCGGAAATCGACTTAGAGATTTCGGACTTACCACCACCAGAGACGGTGGAGGGCTTGTGGCACACGTGACTCTCTGCGGTGTGGCCGACTAGACGCCAGCGGCGACCCTCGGCCGGTTTGACCATCTGCACCTTGTAGCCGGATGGTAACACGTAGGTGATGTTCGGTAGGAGCTTGATGGTTTGCTCGGCGCCGTTCGTCGCCCATGTGATACGAAGACAATTCAGCTCAATGTGTGAATCTTCGGGAATGTAGATGATGTTATCGAATTTCTTGTCGATCGCATAGCCTTCTGGCTTGAGGTCGATCAGGTCCGAGTAGCGTGCGACCACACCCTCGAATGTTTGGTCGACTTCAGGGTAGTATTGGCTGAGTTGGAAGTCTTCGCCGAGGTCATAACCTGTGAAGGCGAGTGTACCTCCTGCGTGTTCTTCTTCGGCCATACCATGAAGGTTAGCAGCGAAGCTAATCTGTGTTTTAACTTCTTTTTTGCAGTAGCCGAAGTAGTTGTCGGCGATCGCTGTCACAATCCGCCCTGATGTATCGCGACAAGTGATCTTGAAAGCGCCGCCTTCATTATAAAGCTCATCTTCTTTCTCCCAGCACATGCCATCTCGCTTTTGTCGGGCAGTTGCCTCTGCGATGTTTGGCAGACCGAGCTCTTTCTTGGTGGTACCGATTAAGTGCGGAGCTAGAATGACGCAGCCTGTGTGTCCCGTCCAGTGAGCGGGATCCAGACCTGCATCATTGTCAGCGATGAAGGGATCGCCGCCATTGCCAAAGATCGATTCAACGAAGTCGAGGTTACCAACTAGATTTCCTGGTGCAAAAAAGCGTACTTCCATGGTCTTCTGCTGACAGAAGCCATCGACTTCAGGTACGACGACGGGGCGCAGCAGAAGCGAGACCCATGCCTTCGCTTTGCTGTCTTGGTTGGCAAGGTAAGGCAGTTCTGTTAGCTTTTCAGGTGCATCGAGTGCCCTAGCCAACAGGCGGGCAGCTGCGAGTTGCGGCACCTCTTTTTTGTCATTCGGAATGGGCAATCCGCCAGCGGCGACGTGAAAGACGCCTTTTGTGGTGCGGCGATCGCTCTTCGGGTTGTGTAGTACGCCTTGTTGAATTCGGTATGAGTCAACGATGTCGGAAGAGAAGTGGTCGCCCTTGGCTGGCAGAGAAAGGGTGCGCGCAACGCCATGACGATCGAGAATCAGCGTGTTATTGGGCAGATGTGGTATCTCGGATAAATCGAGGTCGGAAAAGTATTCATCTAGGAAGCTTTGAATGCGCTTGTCACTGGGCGGGAGATAGTTCGCTAGCAGGCGTGACTTCTCTTGGTAACTTTCGAGTAGGGACTGACTGAAGCCAAAAAAGCTAGAATTGGAAAGGTCGCCGCAAACAGGTTGACCGATGGAGGTCAATTTCAGGTTTACATACTCAAGCAGTGAATGATCGTCGTGCACTGCTGCAGCTGTGTCTGGATCTAGGCCTAGTTGTTTTTTGAAGTCCATGTGAAGATTGATTTTATATTTTTAATGAACAATTTTAACTGTGTTTTGGATTGTTAATTCAAGACTTTTACTTAGCTGAAATTGAATCTAATAACTTGGCGTGAGTCTATCGGAGTGCAAGGCTAAGGGGTTATTGATACGTTTGGCTAATCTTTCATCATTCAAGATTAGAGTTTTTTAACAGAATTTCTTTGCTGCTGATAATTGACTGAATCGAATTGAATACCGTGCTCTTTCTTGAGCGCGAGGACGTTGCCTTACATAGAGCGTTGAGTGTGTCGAGTGAGTTAACTACTGCCACCTATTCGTGGCAGCTGTGATGAATCAGCATTCAAATATATAGCAGCGCTGCGAGTTCAAGTATCCGCATGCGGCTAAGGATGACCGGGTGCTGCACCGTGAGTCGTCAGCTTCGCGATGATAGACTGCGAGATATCGCCAAGTGGCTTATTGCACGCGTAGTCCAATCAGGCAAACGTCATCTTCCATATCTTTATGATCTGTGAAACATTGGACGGACTCGATCAAGCCAGCGATCATTTGAGGCAGATCGTCATTTCGGTGTTTTTCCAAAAAACTAAGTAAACGTGCCTCGCTATACTCTTCTTCGTTCATCGCGGCTTCGATTACACCGTCGGTATAAAGAATGATTTCGTCTTGGCGGTTTAGCTGGATGTAATCCTCAGTATATTCGACTTCAGCGAGGAGGCCCAGTGCGGGGCCGATTTTTTTGTCGTTAAAGAGGCGAGAGTGCTGCGCCGCGTCCGCTGGCGTATAAATGCCATGTCTTGCCCCTGCTTGAATGTAACTCAACTGTCTGCTTTCGAGGTCGAGGTAGCAGTAACTCGCGGTGGCAAAAATAGTTTGTCCTGAGGCGTGCATTGATTCGTGCATCATCGAGTTGAGCCGCATCATGAATTCTGCTGGTTGCTCGGCATAGGCGTGCAGTTCATTCACTGCGATCTGAATCATTGCGGTGACCATGGCAGCACGCACGCCGTGCCCCATGACATCAGCGATCAAGATTGCGGCACCGCCGCTAGTGGTTTTATTAACCGAGAAGAAGTCGCCGCTGAGATGAAAAGATGGAATGTATTCAGTGGCAATTTCGAGTGCTGAGTCGCCTGTGGAATTTACAAAAGTGGGCACGCTGTCTTGGATCAGAGCGCTTTGTAGATTGCGGGCTAACAGTAGTTCGGCTTCCATTCGCTGGTGGTTTTTCTCCAGCTCTTGATTTAGCTCTTTTTGCTCTGTGATGTCGCGTGATAGGCCAAAGGAGCCCGCTAAATAATTGGATCGAGTATATAGAGGGAGTTTGCGCGATGCGACCCAAACGTGTTCACCTTCCATTAATATATGCTCTTCTTTGTTTAGCTCTTTTGACTCTCCGTACGCGATCTTACGTTCATCTTCATAAGCTTCTTGTGCGTGTTCGGCATCAAAGAATTCGAAGTCTGTTTGGCCGATGATCTCACTTGGGTCACTCTTGCCGCAACTTTCAACGAGGTAGCTGCTCACCGCGAGGAATCGGGAATTGTTATCTTTAAAATAGATATACTCATCCAAGTGCTCCATCATCGTTTGGAACAACCAGCGAGGAGAGATGTTGTTCAAGTTAAAATTACCCGAGAGGGAATTGTCGAGTTCGAGTGAGTCCCGCTTGCTGTGAAAGGCGTAGATCTCTTGCAGGCCGAGTTGCACCGATTCGGTAGTATCTTTGCAGAAGAAAATGGAACGGCCGACGCGGGGGTGGTGAGATAGGTTTTCGACTTCTTCGGCAAAGGTCGCTTCAGGCAGAATCAGCAGAGCGACTGGCGGAATATTCCAGTCAGAGATAGTTGCTGCCAAGCGAATCAGATGATCGATTTTAGGGCCGACAATTAGCAGGTCAATTTGTAGACTGGTTGCCGTGATCGGGAATTCGACTTCGAGTACTTCTTTGCCCGAGAATTCTGGGTTAGAAATAATCTGCTGCGCTGTTGGCGCATCACATCCGATATAACAAATTGGCATAGTAGTGTGTTTACCTTGTAGTCTATCTCGGTTGGCCTGCCTGTCGATAATATCAATTCACATATTAGCAAGAAATGTGAAGTGATAATGTCTTGAATTGTAGATATTGAGCTTGTCTCAAAACCGCACCATATCTGGCTCGATCTCCTTTGCGTGTGCGGCGCTTCGAAAGGCGAAGGCCATACGGTTCAGATCATGAGCTAGCCCGAAAAGCTGCTCAGCGGCTGTGGGTGTATTTTGGCTTTAGCTTTTTTTTGTAGCGTCTTGATTTCAGCCTCAGCGGCTTTGATCGCTTTTTTTGTATCCAATGCTTCGATTGAGAGGGTTGTGGTGCGTGATTCGCCCCCAGCTAAGGTAATGACGCGGCCTTTCTCTCTTTCGAATCGACGAGAGTTTGGATAGCTTGTCGCTGGTTCGAGTCCAGTTACATAGCCGTCGGCCTTGCCTGCGGTATTTTTCCAAAGAGTGAAGCATGGGAAGTCCTTGAGTGTGAAACGTAGCAGGGAAGCTTTGTCGCCTGTGGCGTTACGTAGCATCGTCATTGTCTCGCGACTGCCGTGCTTGCCAGCTAGTTCATACTTGTAGGCTTGCTCAACGAATCCGATCTGCGGTGCACCGTATTCATCGAATGTATCGATCCCTTCGACTGAATGTGGGTCACGTGGTGCGACTTGCTTGAATGGTGCGACCATGCGGGAACCTTTCTCTAAGAGAGGAGCGCCGTAGTTGATGTGGTAGAGCATCTCATGCTCTTGCGGATTGTTACCGAGATTCGTGACCGTATCGATGATCGTCATCTTGCCCGAGCCGAACTCTGTGTGGATCTCGGTGTTGAGGCGCAGCGCAGGGCCTAACATCATGGTTTCATCGACTTCGCCTTTCACTATGATGGCTTGGTCGGTGACTTCGACTGAAACCGCGCGGGCGGGCACGTTGGCAATGTTGCCGTGAAGCGTCAGAGGGACGTCGAACTCGTTACCGCTGTTGTCGAGCACGGTATCCATACCTGGAGCACCCATACTGTTGAGGCCGCAGCGCACGAACCATTCGTTGAATCCCTTCAGCCAGCCGAGACCGCCGCGATCCTGTAGGTTGATAAACGCAGGGTTGACAGGGTCTTTGACTGGAGAGTCCCAGCCTAGGGAGATGTCACCGCATTGCCCTTTCCAGATGCCCATTCCGCGTGTCGGTAGGATGGCGTAGCAGAGCTTGCCGTTGTTAACTTCGACGACTTGCACGCCTTCCTGTAAGCCACCGCGTAGCGTGTAGGATTTGACCGACCAGTTCGAGGCAGAGCCTGGCTCAGCATTGAGGTGGATGTCTTGAAAGCCTTCGGTTGAGTCAGGGCTGAGTAAGGATGATTTGCAGAGTGTCTTCATTTCGATCCAATGGTTTAAGTGATTATTTGTCTGTAGTCTTCTCGATTTGAGCAATCAACTGGACCTTATTGAGGCCTGTGCCTTACGTCATGAAGCAAGCCGTGATGGCGTTGGCCATCGCAAGACTCTGCTTAATTTGCAGATCTCCGAATGATACGCAAATGTAACCGCCATTAAAGCTGTCACCTGCACCTGCGAGGCGAACAATGTTAGTCTGACGGTCTCTTGTATGGAAACTAGTTCGCCCTCTGCGCTGCTGATTGCTAAGGCAGTAGCCGGAGTGTAAACAAATAGGCAACCATCGAAGCCGATCTGATCATGAACGATCGATCAGCAACGCGGCAGCTCTTTTAAATACAGTTGAGTGACTTGAAAGCGTGTTCGCTGAGTTCGCGTTGACGCGCGGCGAGTTCTGGCTCGCGCAAATCTTCATCATAGGAAGGGATCATTGCCTTCATGCGATTATGACCTTCTTCGGTTTTTAGAGTATCTGAGAAGCAGCGTTTAATGACTTCGAGAATGATATTTGCGGACACCGACGCGCCGGGAGAGGCTCCAAGGAGTGCAGAGATCGAACGATCTTCTGAGGTGAGTACTTCCGTGCCGAAGTGGACGATGCCAGCGTCGCCGTCCTCTTTCTTGATCGCTTGCACGCGAATGCCAGCGTCGATGAGCTTCCAGTCAGCTTCGTCCGCGTCGGGGAAGAATGCCCGCAGCTCTTTCATGCGAGTGGACATACTTTGTGTGCCTTGTTGCATCAAATAGCGAACCAGCGGAATATTGTGGATCCCTACCTTGATGAGTGAAGCAATGTTATCGGTACGAATCGAGCGGGGGAGGTCGGTGAACTTGCCTTCGACGTGTAGGAACTTGGTCGTCCATGCCGCATACGGTCCAAACAAGATGGCTTTCTTACCATCGATGATACGGGTGTCGAGGTGTGGTACCGCCATTGTCGGTGCAGCACCAGGAGACATGCCGTAGACTTTAGCCATGTGCTGTTCGACGATTTCTGGCTTTTTAGAAATGAGCCATTGCCCGCCGATAGGGAAGCCGCCGAAGCCTTTGCTTTCTTTGATGCCTGACTTTTGCAACAGGGGCAGACTGCCGCCGCCTGCGCCGATGAAGATGAACTTCGCGGTGTTGGTAAATGTTTTTTTGGTTTTGAGGTCTTTGACTGCAACTGTCCACAGTTCACCTGTCTTAGTGATGTCAGTGATGCGGTGGCTGGTTGCATAGCCACAGCCCTCTTGATTGCCCAACCATGTGATCAGCTTGGCGGAGAGTGCACCGTAATTAATGTCCGTGCCGCGATCCATCTTTGTCACTGCGATTGGTGTATCATCACGCCCCTGCAGCAGTAGTGGTGCCCATTCACGAATAGTTTCGCGATCTTCGGTGTAGGTCATCTCTTCAAAGAAGTGATGCTTCTTAAGATTCTCGAAGCGCGAGCGCAGAAAGTCGACTTGTTCCTGTCCGTAGACAAAGCTAAGGTGGGGGACAGGGTTAATGAAATCCTCGAGATTTTCGATCATGCCGGTGCGGGCCGCATGCCCCCAGAATTGTTTCGAGTGTTCAAACTGATGGAAAATCTCGATGGCCTTGCTGACTTCGACTTCGCCGTCAGGACCGCGGTCTGGCGTGTAGCTAAGTTCGCAAATGCCGGCGTGCCCAGTGCCGGCATTGTGCCAGCCATTGGATGCTTCTTTGCCAAATTCTTCAGTCATTTCGTAGAGCTGAATGCGTAACTCTGGATTCAGCTCCTTGAGCATAGAGCCTAGTGTGGCCGACATGATGCCGCTACCAATCAGAATGACGTCGGGATTTTCGATGTGGATGGGACTTTTCATAATATAAAAACTTAGCGGGACTATTTGCAGATCGTTGAAAATTGGACTTTCGCTTCGGCCCAGACTACTTGATCAGCGGGCTCGAAGGTTTGCACGAGAGATGAATTGAGTACGATCGCGCGCCCTTCAGTGACGTCGGCGATGGCACCGTCGGCGAGCATTTGCACCATGATGTTACCTAGGCCAGTGGCTTCGACTGGGCACGCGGCGACTTTAACTCCGATCGCATTCGCAGCGAACTGATTGAGTAGATTGTCCTGACAACCACCGCCGACAATGTGCAGTGTGGTCGGTGCTTCATCGACATACTGCATCAGGCTATGCCACACTTGATTGTAGCGTAGTGCCAGGCTTTCGTAAATGCAGCGAATGATTTCGCCCTTCGATTCTGGCACCGGTTGTCCGGTTTCATGGCAGAATGCTTGGATTTTTTCTGGCATACAACCGGCCTCAATGAAACGCGGATCATCTGGGTTGATTAGTGAGCGGAACGGCTCCGCCTCGCTGGCAAGCGTGGCCATTTTAGCGTAAGCCACGTCTTGGCCTTCATCTAGCCAGAAGCGTTTTGATTCTTGGATGAGCCATAGTCCGCAGATGTTTTTAAGGAAACGCACAGTACCGTTGATCCCGATTTCATTGGTGAAGGCGTCGGCAAAGGATTGCTTATTAATAATTGGCTCTTGCAGCTCCAATCCCATCAGTGACCAGGTGCCACTGCTTAAAAAGGCCGGTGTCTTGGCTTGGCTAGGTACCGCTGCTACGGCGCTGGCGGTGTCGTGTCCGGCGACGGTGATGACTTTGGTGTGGGTGAGGCCAGTGGCGCTGCTTACATCTGCACTGAGTGCGCCGAGTGTGTCACCGGGGTCGCTGATAGTTTTAAATAGTTTCTTCGGTAGCCCCAGTTTTTCGATCAGCGCATAGTCCCAATCTTTGAGCTTAGGGTTATACAATTGAGTGGTGCTGGCGATGCTACGTTCCTGGGTCTTGTTTCCGGTCAACCAATAGCCCAGCAGGTCGGGTATAAAGAGTAAGTCTTCAGCCTGCTTCAATGCGGAGTTGTTGGTTTCAACATCGGAGACGAGTTGAAAGATGGAATTGAAGAACATAAACTGTACGCCGGTGGCGTCGTAGATGTCTTTTTTTGGCACTTTAGCAAAGGTGGCAGACATCATGCCATCGGTGCGATTGTCGCGATACTGATAGGGTAGGCCGAGCATGCGCCCGTCTTTATCAAATAGTCCGTAGTCCACTCCCCAGGTATCGATGCCAATGCTGATTGCGCTGTTGCCGTAAGTTTCTGCGGCCTTTTTGAGGCCCTCTAAAATGTTTTGATACAGTGCGGTGATATTCCAGTGCCAGCCGCTGGGGAGTTGCACGGGGGTATTATCAAAGCGGTTCAGCTCGTGAAGTTCGATGCGCGTGCCATCAAATTCGCCTGCAAGAACACGGCCGCTGCCTGCGCCTAGGTCGATTGCGAGATATATTTTATTCTGACTCATAGTTAGCGAGTGTATTTAAATGGTGAAGTATACTTGAGTGTAGAGTGTTTCTACTGTGCGAGCGTCACTTTGCATCCGTGGCTCCGGAGCGCTGCGACGCATTCAGCAGAGGCGCCGCTATCTGTGATGATGTGGGTTAAATCTTTAAGCTCCGCAAAAAAGTATTCGGAGCATGTATTTAACTTGCTCGAATCAACCATCAGCACCACCTGCTTGGCTAATTGCACCAATATCTCTTTAAAGCCCGCCTGTTCTTCGAAGCCTTCGCTGGCACCACGTTCGATGTCGAGGCCGATGCACGAAATGAAGGCGATGCTGATGTTATGCCGTTGTAAGGTCACGTAACTGTCGCTGCGAGTGAAGGTCTGCGTCTTCGGGTGGTAGCGCCCGCCGGTAGAGATGAGTTCTACATTGCCCATGCGTGCTAAATGCTCGAGCACGGCGAAGGCGTTGGTGACGACTCGGTAAGGCAGGTCGGGCAAGGTCGATACCAATGCAAAAGCAGTCGTACTACTATCAAAGGCGTAGGTTTGTCCTGGAGTAATTAATTCCAGCGCTGCTTTAGCGATGGCTTGCTTGTGGTCGACGTTAAGCGCGCGGCGCTCAGTGAAAGATTGCAGTAGGGGGCGACCATTGAGACTGCTGGCGCCACCATGCACACGTGCGAGCTGATTATTGTCGGATAGAATCTGAAAATCGCGTCGAATTGTTTCGTCGGTGCAATTGAACTCCTCTGCGAGGTCGATGGTGCGAACAGTTCCTTGTTCTATAAGGAGTTGTAGGATCTGTTGGTGGCGTTCTTGAGCAAGCATAGCGTATATAGAATTTTATACATTTGGGAATTTGTTTGTTTTTGCAAGATATATGTTGACTTATGTGGTTTTATTTGGATTTAATTATGAATTCCAACATTTCTCCAGTTATTTCAATATGAGTAATCAACTTTTAAATCGCAGCCAAATAGAGCAGCTCGTTCGTGCTAGCCTGCAGAGAAATGCCGTTTCCGCTAGCGCGACATCCGCGGGTCCTAATCCATTGGTGGTTAATATTAGTGCACGGCATTGCCATCTTTCGCAAGCGTCGGTCGAGCTACTGTTTGGTAAAGGCCACCAGTTGACTCCAATGAAAGATCTCTACATGGATGGCCAATTTGCTGCCAAGGAGTCGGTCACGATGATCGGGCCGCGTAGTCGGGTGATTTCGAATCTTCGTATTCTTGGTCCTTGCCGTGACTTCGATCAGGTTGAGCTGGCTTATACGGATGCGATCTCGCTTGGCTTCAAGATACCTATCCGCAACTCGGGCGACATCGAAGGCACGCCAGGTTGCATGCTGATGGGGCCTGCTGGTTTCCTTCAGATGGACAAGGGGGTGATTCGCGCTGCGCCGCACGTGCACATGGCGCCTGAGGATGCTGCCTACTATGGTGTCGAAAACAAATCGTATATGAAACTACGCGTCGGCGGCGATGTTGGTGTTACTTTCGACCAGATTTATGTCCGTGTAGACCCTGCCTTTAAGCTCGAAGTTCACATCGATACAGACGAGGGCAACGCATGTGGCTTCTCGGATGAGACTCCCTGTGAGCTTATTAAATAAATAACTTTCATTTCAACACACACATAACCACAAACCAAAATATATCATGAGTGAATCCATCGGATTGGTAGAAACAAAGGGCCTCACTGGCTCAATCGAAGCAAGTGACGCGATGGCTAAGGCCGCGTTAGTTACACTTGTAAAGCAAGTCTCCATTGGCGGCGGCTTTTTGACCGTTCTCGTTAAGGGTGATGTCGGCAGCGTGAAAGCAGCCGTCGAAGCAGGTGCTGAAGCAGCAAATCGCGTAGGCGAGTTGGTTGCATCGCACGTTATCGCTCGTCCACACGACGACCTACTTAAATACTTTCAAGCATAACCCTTAGGGAAACAAATATTATGGCTAAACAAGCAATAGGAATGATCGAGTGTAAGGGGTTCGTATGCCTCATGGAAGCATCCGATGCCGCACTAAAATCAGCTGACGTTACATTGACTGGCTGGGAAAAAATCGGAAGTGGTCTCGTGACTGCTTTCTTCACCGGTGATGTCGCTGCTGTTAAAGCTGCGGTTGAAGCTGGCGCTGACGCTGCAAGCTCTATGGGCGAAGTCGTTGCCGTTCAGGTAATCCCTCGTCCACACGACGACCTCTCTAAGCTCGGTAGCTGGATTGGATAAAATCTTAACCATCTGAATATGCCTATCAGACAGGTATGTTCTTTTTAACATTAAAAAACTCGTGAAGATCCTAATCGCCAATCTCGGTTCCACCTCCTTCAAGTATCGTCTTTTTGAGATGAGTGATACTGTCGCCAATTTATTGGCTACGGGAGGCTTCGAGCGCGTGACTGAATACACTCGGTGTATTGAGCAGATGCTAGAAACTCTGGTTGGTGAAGGGCATCTTCAGTCCGGTGAAGATCTCGACGCGGTCGGCTTTAAAACCGTCCTCGGAAAAGATCTTAGTGGTTGTGTTGCCGCGGATGAGCGCGTCCTTGAAGCCCTTGATGGCTTCAAGGAGGTAGCTCCCGCTCACAATCCAGCCTACTCCGAAGGTATTCGCTGCTTCACCGAAAAGCTTCCCTCTGTAAAGCGTGTCGCTCTGTTTGAGACTGCATTTTTCCAGTGGACGAGTGATGCGTCCTCGACTTACGCCATCCCACAGGCATGGCGTGATCTAGGTATTCGTCGCTATGGCTTCCACGGTGCGAGCCACAAATTCATCGCCGAACGCTCTGCTGAGATGGTTGGTAATGACGTCGTGGCTGAACGCGCTCGTCGTCTTTATGTCGACGGCCCTGGCGAATATATAGGCGATCCTGTGCGAGTCATCTCTTGCCACCTTGGTGGCAGCAGTTCGGTTGTCGGTATTAACAACGGTGTTGCGATCGGTTCCAGTATGGGGTTCAGCCCTCAGAGTGGTTTGCCGCAAAACAACCGCGTTGGCGATCTCGACTCCATGGCGATTCCTTATGTGAGCAAGATGCTCGGCCTTTCCGTAGAGGAAGCTGAACGTCAGCTCAACAAGGAGAGTGGCTTACTTGGACTGTCTCAAGTCAGTAACGATGCACGCGATATCGACGAAGCAGCCGCAGCAGGTAATGCGAATGCTCAACTCGCGATCGATGTGCTCACCGATAGTATCCGTCACTGGGCAGGCTCTTTCTTTTTTAAGATGGGCGGCGCCGAAGTGATTTCATTCACCGCAGGTATGGGGGAAAACGATCCCGTCCTACGTGCGGCAGTTTGCGCCGGTCTCGAAGGTCTTGGCGTGAAAATCGATTCCGAACGTAATGCGAAGGTGATTCGCGGAGCGGAAGGTGTCATCAGTTCGGACGACTCTACAATTAAAGTAGTGGTTATCCCAGCCAACGAAGAACTCGTCATTGCTCGCGAAGTATATCGCAATATTCAAGCGGGCTAACAATTTTCTAATAAGTAACAATTAATTCAAACCAACCTACATACTATTATGGCTAAGCAAGCAATCGGAATACTCGAAACTAAGGGCCTTGTCGCTCTTGTCCAAGGCACAGACGCAATGTTGAAATCAGCAAACGTCGAACTTACCGGTCCTATGAAGGGCGTCGGTAGTGCACTTGTCAGTGTCGTCATCACAGGCGATGTCGCTGCAGTTAACGCTGCAATCGAAACTGGTGCTGAAACAGCTGGCCGTTACGGCGAAGTTGTCAGCGCTCACACAATCGCTCGTCCACACGATGATGTAGAAACAATTGTTCCTGCACTCAAGGCGGCCGCTAAGCGCGCAACCAAGTAAATTCGATGTATCTGGGAACAGTCATTGGGTCCGTCGTTTCGACGAAGAAGGACGAGAGCATGCGGGGCCGTAAGCTCCTCATGGTTCGTCCGATGTTGGTCGATCCCGAAGATCCCAGCAAATTCAAGCCCGGCAGTAATACTATTGTCGTGATTGATACGCTGGGCGCCGGAGAGGGCGAACTCGTGATGTTTGCCCAAGGTAGTTCTGCTCGTCAGGCCGATGGTCTAAAAGCACTGCCGGTAGATGCCGCAGTCGTCGGTCTCGTCGATACCGTCAGCATCCTAGGCAACAAGACCTACGAAGCGAAGAACAGTTAAACCTTAACGAAGAAGAATTTTTACATGAGTCAATTGAATGAAGCAGCGATACGCAAAGTGGTGAGCGAAGTGCTCGCCCAAATGCAATCCAAGGGCACGCTCGCGATGCCGACCATACAAGCTCGCCCAGGCAAGCACGGTGTCTTTGATGAGCCCGAGCAAGCGGTGGCCGCAGCGCGTAGCGGATTCGAGCAACTCCAACAAAAAGGCTGGGCCGCTCGTATCAAGATCGTCGAGCTGGTTAAGCAAATGTGTGTCGACAACGCTGAGCGTTGGGGACAGATCGAGTTTAATGAAACCAAAATCGGTCGCCTTGCGCACAAACCTGCCAAGCTTCAGGGCGTCAAGAATGTGCTCGGGCCAGAATACCTCACGCCGCAAGGCATGAGTGGTGATTTCGGTATCACGATGGACGAAGCTGCTCCTTGGGGCGTCATTGTTGCGATCACTCCATTGACGCACTCGGTGCCAACAATTGCTGGCAACATCGTCAACATGGTGGCTGCGGGTAATTCGATCGTATTCAACCCACACCCTGGTGGTGCTGGGGTGGCGGCACTCGCAATCGACGAATTTAATGAAGCGATCAAAGCGGAAACAGGTATCTCGAACCTGCTCTGCACCATCGAAAAACCTTCACTCGATTCTTTCAATGCACTTTGCGCTGCGGATGATGTAAACCTGCTTTGCATCACCGGCGGCCCGGGTGTGGTCGACGCTGCTATGAAAACTGGCAAGCGCGCGATTTGTGCGGGTCCTGGTAATCCTCCAGTACTTGTCGACGATTGCAATCAGCTCGATTTCGACCGTGTCGCTCGCGATATTATCGCGGGTGGTGGATTTGATAACAACTTGCTCTGCATCGGTGAGAAGCAAATCATCGCAGTCGGTGATTCGTACCAAAAGACGCTTGCAGCTATGCAGCGCCAAGGTGCGGTTCTCTTGAATGCGCAGCAGCTCGCCGCGATCAAAAGCGAAGTTTTCGACTTTAAGGACGGCGTTGGCTGTGGCTCTGCAGTGCTGAACCGTAAGTGGGTCGGGGCAAATCCAGATGCACTCGCACGTATCGCTGGGCTCAACATTGATTCCAGTGTTGAGATGCTCATCGCGGAAACTGATGCCAACGATCCATTCGTTCAAGAAGAACAAATGATGCCGTTGCTACCAATCGTCCGCGCGAATGACTTCAGTCAAGGCCTCAGCATTGCGAAGCAATCCGAGCATGGCGACAAGCACTCCGCAATGATCCACACCATGAACGTCGCACGGATGACTGAAATGGGACAAGCTATGGACACTACGATTTTCGTCAAGAACGGCCCTTGTTTGGCCGGTCTCGGTCTCGGCGGTGAAGGCTTTATTAGCTTCTCGATCGCAACCACCACAGGTGAGGGCATCACCACGCCACGCACCTTTACTCGCTACCGTCGTTGCACGTTGGTGAATAACTTGAACATCGTTCGATAGTTCGTCTCAGCTTTCACACCTCAAGTTTCAGGTCTCTAATTTAAGCCCTCAAATCTCTTAAGAAATGATCCTCGCACGCGTAGACGGCCATGCTGTTACCAGCATCGGCCATGCCAGTCTCATTGGTCGCACCATTGTGCTCTGCACTCCGATTGATGAGAATGGCGCGAGTGCGGGTGCTCCATTTGCTGCGGTTGATCCGATGGGAGCTGGCATACATGCGCGTGTTTTCATTACGACCGATGGTTCTTGGACGCAAGGCACCGTGCACGACGATCACTCGCCTATTCGAAACCAAATCATGGGGATCATAGATTAACGATGAAACCTGGAAAAGTTATTGGAACTGTTACGCTTGGCGTTCGCGACCCTGCATTTCGCGGTGGCCGTTGGGTTGTCATTTCGCCGATGGGTGAAGAGCAGCTGACCGGCAAGAATCGCAGTGATGTTTCCAGTGCGTGGTCATTAGTGGCATACGACGATCTTGGCGCAGGAGTAGGGGATGAAGTTCTGTACGTTGAAGGCGCCGAAGCAATGCAGCCTTTTGATAGACCAATTCCATTGGACGCGATCACCGTCGCACTTCTCGATACTTATAGTTTTACGCCTCCTAGTGGCGACGCATAGCAGTTCTTTAGTTCCCAGTTATCAGTTTCTTCCAAAGACAATTCCAACCGAAAGCTAGTTAACTTTTTCCCTTTCAAAACAAAATCCAACTGAACACCGACCAATCGAAAACTGGTCAACCCAGATAAATATTATGAGCAAACTATACACCGCGAAAAATCTCGAAGCAATGATCGCACAAGGCCAGTGCCTGTCGACCGTTCCTGCCAATGCAAAGCTCACGCCTATGGCTCGCGACATTATTCGCAAGCATAAGGTAACGCCTGCTGCTGCGAGTGCTCCAGCCGCTGCAGCCACTGGCAATAGCCCACGTATCCACAGCCCAGTGTTGCCAAATGCAGTATTTGATTGGACACCTGGCGCTGATCCAAGGACAGCGGCAGAGCTCGAAACATTTTTCTATTCGCCAGAGGTGCAAGCTCTCAAAGGGCGTATCTGCGGCATCGGTGAGCGCATCTGGAACAAAGGTTATGTCGATGGTAACGGTGGTAACATCACTGTTCGCGTCGGTGACAACCTCGTGCTTTGCACTCCGACTCTTATCTCTAAAGGCTTCATGACTCCGGACGACATCTGCATGGTGGATCTGGATGGTAATCAAGTCGCAGGCACACGTCCCCGCACTTCTGAGGTCAACACGCACTTGGCAATCATGAAGAGTGAACCGAATGCCAAGTCTTGCGTGCATGCGCACCCAATCTACGCCACTGCCTTTGCGGTTGCAGGTGTCACTCCGCCTTCTTGCCTGATCCCTGAGCCAGAAGTATTCCTCGGTGAAATCGGTTTCGCTAGCTACCAGACTCCAGGTTCTCCAGAGAACGCCAGTGAAGTTGCCAAGCTTGCCAAAAAGCACCAATCCATCTTGATGCAAAATCACGGTGTGATCTGCTGGGGTAAGGACGTCGAAGACGCTTACTGGAAGATGGAAAACACCGATGCATTTTGCCACACGGTGACCATCACCATGCAAATCGGTGGTCCAAAGCAGTATGGTCCAGACAAGCTCAAGGAGCTCATCGAAATCCGTAAGAAGCTCGGTATGCCTGATCACCGCCTCGACGAACTCAAGGAGTGTGAACTGTGCGACGCAGCAGCATACACAGTACACACCACTCCTCAGCCAAGTGCTGATTGCGGTTGCGACCTGCCAACGGGCGACGTCGACGAAGCACTGGTTCAAAAGATCACTGATACGATCTTGAAGAAACTGAGCTAAACGATTTTCAGTTCTTCCGTTTTCGGTATGCTAGTTTTCAGTTCATTGACGTGTAATGGCGACAATTAAAAAGTTTGAAGATATACAGGCTTGGCAGAAAGCTAGAGAAGTCTCGGCAGCTATTTATCGTCTTTGTAAGCAAGGCGATTTAGCCACGGACTTCGGTCTTCGTGATCAAATACGTCGCTGTGCTGTATCGACACAGTCAAATATTGCTGAAGGTTTCGGCCGAGAGGGTAACAAGCAATTCGTATATTTTCTTCGAATTGCGAAAGGTTCTGCCTGTGAGTTTCGCTCACAGTTATATAATTTACTTGATGCTGAATATATCGATCAAGCTACATTCGATGACCTCTATGGGAAATCCGAAGAAACTGAACGCCTAGTCGGCGGTTTCATTAACTACTTAAACAATTCATCCGCTATTTAATTTTCTTGTTTAAACAGAAAGCTAGGTAACAGAAAACTAAACAACAGAATACTGAGAAACTTATTTTATGAACAAATCTCCTATCCGCGTCGCAGTTACAGGTGCTGCTGGTAACATTGGTTACGCACTTCTTTTCCGTATCGCTTCGGGTGCCATGTTCGGTTCCGATCAACCGGTCGCGCTGAATCTAGTTGAAATCGAGCCTGGTATGGGTGCCCTTAAGGGGGTCGCTATGGAGCTCGATGACTGCGCTTTTCCATTGCTCACTGAAATCGTACAGACTTCGGACTTGAGCGTTGGCTTTAAGGACATCGACTGGGCATTGCTCGTCGGTTCCGTGCCACGCAAGCAAGGTATGGAGCGTGCTGATTTGCTCGGCATCAACGGTAAAGTATTTGTCGGCCAAGGGAAGGCGATCAATGACAACGCAAAGCCAAGTGTGCGCGTCGTCGTCGTCGGTAACCCATGTAACACCAACTGCCTGATCGCGATGAAGAGTGCACCTAGCATTCCTAATCAGCAGTTCTTCGCAATGACTCGTCTCGACGAGAACCGTGCGAAGACACAGCTCGCTCAGAAGGCTGGCGTTGCAGTGGATGAGGTTTCCGAACTCTGCGTGTGGGGTAATCATAGCCCAACGATGTTCCCTGATTTCTACAACACCAAGATCGGTCGTGCAAAAGCAACCGACGTCATCAACGACGAAGCGTGGCTTAAAGATACATTCGTGCCGACTGTTGGTCAGCGTGGTAAGGCGATCATTGATGCACGTGGTGCGTCGTCTGCCGCTTCCGCAGCGAATGCAATCGTCGATACTGTGCGTGACTTGAGCACACCGACTCGTGGTGACTTCCATAGTGTCTGTGTTATCTCCAGTGGCGAATACGGCACACCAGCTGGCATCATTACATCACTACCAATCAAAGTGGATGCTGTTGGCAAATGGCGCGTAGTCGAAGGCCTCAGCCTGACTGAATACGCGAAAGTGAAGATTGCTGCTTCGAATCAGGAGTTGCTCGACGAGCGTGAGATGGCCTTTGGTCAGCTCGGCTTGAGTATCTAATTAGCATCAATACATTTCAATTCATCAGGCGTCTTTAATCGGACGCCTGATTTTGTTTCTACCGCTGACTAACTCTGCAGTTCTTATCGGGGTAGTGCGCATGTAAAACTTGGAGGGAAATGCTCCGTCATTTCCATGCGTATGCATAGTATGCTCCTAGGCTTTAGGTGGCAACGACGCAGCGTTGCCCTCCACTTATAAACAATCAGATAGAACGAATTTCAAATGAATATCAGTGAAAAAGATATTAGCCGCATTGTCGGCGAAGTCATTGCCGGCGTAAATACCGCGCGCACACAACCCGCCACAACTGCACCTATCGCCACACCTACGGCTGCCAAGACCGCTCGTGCCGCCGTGTTAGTCGAGCCGCGTAAGCTAGAGATCAGAGAGTTTCCGATCCGTGAGATCGGCCCCGATGAGATCCTCGTCAAAGTCGAGGCCTGCGGCGTATGCGGTACGGACGTGCATTGCTATAAGTCCGATCCATTTGGCCTGACGCCCAACGTGCTCGGCCACGAAGGCACTGGCGAAGTCGTGCAAGTCGGCGCTAAGATCAAAATGGATAGCGTCGGTAAGGCGGTTAAGCCAGGCGACAAAATCGTCACCAGTCTGCTCGAAACGTCACCGGATTGCTTGATCGCAAAGTATAATCCGGCCAAATCCAATTTGAGTGATGATCTCAAAGTCTACGGATTGCTGCCTGATGAGCCGAACAATCACCTCAACGGTTATTTCGCGGAATACATGATCATCCGCGCGGGCTCTTCGTTCTTTGTCGTCAATGACATGAGCGTCGAACTGCGCTGCTTAATCGAGCCAGCGGCAGTGGTGTGCCATGCCTTGGAGCGTGCAAAGAGTTGTAGCGGTATTCCGCTTAACTTCCGCTCAAGAGTGGTCGTGCAAGGATGCGGTCCGATCGGTCTGTTGATGATCGCCGTGCTGCGCACTGCGGGAGTGAATAATATTATCGCCTTAGACGGCAACCCGAGCCGCCTCGAAACCGCGCGCCGTCTCGGTGCGGATGAGTTGATCAATTATAAAGAATATTCCGGTATCGATGAGATCGCCGAAAAAGTGAAGAGCTTGACCAAGGGGCTCGGCGCGCACTGGGGCTTCCAAGTCACAGGTGTTCCGGTTGCACATGCCAACCTTTATAGTCTGATTCGTCGTGGTGGCGGCATCTGCGAGGTCGGTCACTTTGTCGATGGTGGCGAGTGTGCGATCAATCCGCATCGTGATATTTGCAGTAAAGAAATTACCTTAGTCGGTAGCTGGGTTTACAACAGTTTCGAATATCCCAGCGCCTACCACTTTTTACAACGCGCCGAGCGGATTGGCTTACCAGTCTCCTCGTTGGTCACGCACAAATTCCCGCTCGATCAAATCGACGAAGCCTTCCAGGTGAACCTTCGCCAAGAAGGCATCAAAGTCGTCGTCGAAGCAAGGTAGGGCATCGTCGAGCGCGGCATAAAGTAGAAGCGGCTTCCAGCCGCTTGCCTCTCAATGCAAGAAAGCGGCAGGATGCCGCTTCTACTCAACCCAGTTTGTAGACTGAAATTCTGCTGACTTACTTTACAACATCCCTGCTACTTAGCAGGGATGTTTTTTATTGAGCTGTCATCGATTCTCACTTGTCAACCGGCAGGGGAGTGCTCACAAATTGCCGCTTTATTCTTATGCAAACCAAAGATCTGACTCTCAATGATGTAGACATCTATGGCGGCACGCAAACACGTGTTGAGACCAATGATGATGCGATTAATAGCTACGCCGACGAAATGGCTTCCGGCGCAGTATTCCCGCCTATCACCGTGTTTTACGACGGTGCCAAATACTGGCTCGCCGACGGCTTTCACCGCTTTCTCGCTGTGCAGCGCAATGAGGCCGAATCCATCTCTGCCGAGGTGCATGAAGGTTCGCGCACGGATGCCCTACGCCATGCGCTCGGTGCGAATTCCACCAATGGCATCTACCGTTCCAATGCGGATAAGCGCAACGCAGTCGAGATCGCCCTCGAAGAGTGGCCGAACATGTCCAACAGTGTGATTGCCGAACTGTGTCGTGTGTCAGGCGATCTAGTGCGCCGCAATCGCATCGCGATGGAGAAGCTGGAGCGCATCGCGCCTCAAGACAGTGTCACCGGCAAAGATGGTAAGCAGTATCCCTCTGGTATCGAGCGCGAACCCCGCGGCAAGTCCGAGCGTAGCTCCAGTGAGGGCGAAGGCGGCGGTGGTGGCCGTAGTAGCGGTAAAGGCAAGGGCGAGTTTGGCGCAGAAGGCGGCAGCAATGCCGAAATCGAGCAAGATGCCAAGATCATGATTCGTAATGGCGAGATCAAGCACTCCGAGCTCGATAAGCTCAACAGCGTCACCGCACTCGACTATGCTGATACAGCGATCAACGTGCTCGACCGCATGAAACCCGAAGATCCGCGCC
>Ga0209302_10000255_pt1 | contig 32528 bp, 27 predicted proteins | sample ArcOceMetagenome_2_FD_187445 | JGI IMG/M metagenome (GOLD analysis project Ga0209302, IMG submission 187445) | Marine eukaryotic phytoplankton communities from Arctic Ocean - Arctic Ocean ARC135M Metagenome (SPAdes) (version 2) | ecosystem: Environmental > Aquatic > Marine > Oceanic | place... | reverse complement strand
GCAACACAAGATAAATTGGCTGCTACGCAAGATAAACTAAATCAAAAGAGAGAGCTACTTGAAATGCGTATTCAAGAGAGAGAAATGAAAAAGATGAGAAAAAATATTATTATGTAAATAGCTAACTACCCTACCGTTTGAAAATGTCAAATAGAAACATTTGACATTTTTTATCGCGATTTTTGGATCATTCTAAATAAAATAAATAATCCGACAATAGATAATGAGCTCATGAACAGTATGTTAATATGGCCTTTAAATATTTCATCTATATCAATACTTTCATCATCACTGGCATTAGACTCTTCATCGTTTTCGTTATCCTCACTACCCCCATCTTCTTCGGTCGTTTCATTAGTATCAGTTAACACGTCATATGTATTTGTATCCGCATTCGCAGTAATTGATGTAGAAAACCCAATCTCAGAAAAATTTACAGATTGGAATATCTGGTTACTATCGGCAGGCTCGATTGCGTTCATGTTTATCGCAGTTTCGCCTAAATCTGTTTTCTTATTTTCTTTCTTGTTATCCTTTTTCGGTGTATTATCAATATAATCACTCATCTATACTATACAGTATGTTCTCAAATAATCTGAATGATATAAAGATTATTCGCCATGGTTAGTATATCATACTTCAAATGTGCGGGATTTTTACGTTATTAAATAATGATAATCATATTCAGCAATCCATTATTGAATCTTGTTTTTCAAATGGTAAAGGAAGAGGACCTGAATTTTCATCATTATCTCACTGTGCGATTAAAGCACAATTAGGCTTTCATAGATTGGCGATTAATGGGTTAAATCCTGAAGCCAATCAGCCTATCCAGATTCAAAATATTTCTTTGATTTGTAATGGTGAAATATATAACTACCTTGAATTATATAAAACGTTGAATGTTTCACCTACCACCGATTCGGATTGTGAAGTCATCATTCATATGTACTTGAAATACGGGATGGAACAAACATTACGTATGTTAGATGGCGTATTTGCATTTGTCTTGATTGATACCCGTTTTAACGAGCCGTCGAAAATATATATAGCAAGAGATCCATATGGAGTTAGACCATTATATCAAATGAAACCTATATCGCAATTAAAATCATCTAAAAATCATGTATATGGATTCGCTAGTGAAATTAAAGGATTATACGATATCTATGATTATATCAAGGGAACTAACTGTGATTACCGAACATTAGACCCTAACTGTGCGTCTAAATACCCGGACTATTGTATAGAACAATTTCAACCGGGGACATTTTCTTGTTATGAATTACCATACGGAACCAAGAAATCATGGAAATTTGTATCATCTCAACAATACCATTATCATGGCTTTCATAGTAACATGTATACCGATTATCTAAATACTAACACTATCTTCAGCAATATTCGTAAACATCTTATAAACGCAGTACATAAGAGATGTTCCGCTACCGATAGACCTATTGCGTGTTTACTTTCAGGGGGACTTGATAGTAGTTTAATAACAGCTATTGTTAATGGCTATCATAAGCAACATAATCTACCGGTGCTTGAAACCTATAGCATAGGCATTGAAGGTGCCGATGATTTAAAACATGCTAAAATCGTTGCCGATTATCTTGGGACAAAACATACAGAAATCGGGTTAAGTGAATCCGAGTTTATTAATGCTATACCAGAAGTTATCAAGGGGATTGAAAGTTACGATACTACTACCGTGCGTGCTAGCATTGGCAACTGGTTACTGGGGAAATACATATCCGAACATAGCGATGCCAAAGTGATTTTTAATGGAGATGGGTCAGATGAATTGTCAGGTGGGTATTTATATATGGGAAGCGCATCCGACGAAATTGAATTTGACAAAGAATGTAGGCGGCTATTAAAAGATATACATACATTTGATGTTCTACGCTCCGATAAATCGATTTCATCTCACGGATTAGAACCAAGAACTCCATTCTTAGACCGTGAATGGACGGAGTACTATTTATCTATACCCGCACACGTTCGATTTCATACCAACGAGAAACTTCCGGAAAAATACCTTATACGAAAAGCGTTTTCAAAAGAAGAATATGCAATGTATGATGACGAACCGCTGTTACCAGATAGTGTAATATGGAGACGCAAAGAGGCATTCAGTGATGGGGTTTCTACACAATCTCGTTCATTATATCAAATTATCCAAGAGCACGTCGCTAAAATAGTTGGTTTATATAGTGAGTTCGTTTCATTTACACATCTACCTCCACAAACGCTCGAACAGATATATTACCGGACCATTTTCGAAGAAAATTATGCTGGATTAGGTCACATTATACCATACTTTTGGATGCCAAAATACGTGGATGCTACTGATTCCAGTGCACGAACATTGAGTATCTACAAATAAAAATATACTTTTATGAATATATTTTTATTCTAATGCCTTTGTTTTATCAATTGTTACTTCTTTCATAACATTCTTCATCACTTTATCTTCAAATAATTCGGTTTCTTCCCGTCCACATCCACCCAGTGATGATTCTGAATATTTAAAGAACTTTTCATAGTTTTCTGTTCCCATTATACCCACATCGGGTGTTGAATCGTACCATACTGGACGCATTCGCTCGTTCTTATACGCAACACCTTTTACTGCCTTGCGTAACTTGACTTTATCCTCGTCTTTTTCCCATTTATTCTCATCCTTAATATAGACGGTTTCACGTTTCAAATCAGTGCAATGTAGTGGGCGGTCGTGGATTTCCATTTCATTTATTCGTTCTACGATTATATTGGAAATGCCATCTATAAATCCACGTTCTCCTGTTCCTATGAAATCCTGAACTGAGATATTGATTGATTTCACAAAGTCCTTTAATGTCATCGCATTCTTGCATTTCTCATTCAGAAATACATTCAGATTGAACTTATTATTGCTGTTTATATTGGTGTTGGTGTTATTTACCGTATTATTGTTAATATTTCCCATATTTTTTGACATTTCTACAATACTGGTTGTCAATTCGTCATTTTTCTTTACTAATTCTAAAATAGTGGTTGTTAATAATTCGTACCGGGCATCATCATATTCATTTTGAACTGGCACAGGTTGTCTGACACTTTCTGTTTCTAACATACTACACGTTTTTTTATGACGCCACAAAGTTGTCCTACTATTTACCTGTATATTACACGTATCACAGATAAATATAGGGGCACAATTATCAGCAGTTTTTATAGTTTCAATTGTTTCATTTAGGTGTTTTTTATGTTTTGCAGTCAGTAAATGTTTATTATAATTACTTTGTTTATTGCATACAAAGTTACATTTTATACATTTAAAATATGTTTCATTTTTTGGCATTTTAATTGTTTCAATATGTTTCATTTCGTATATTATATTGAAACATAATAATTCCTCTAAACCATTCACTATATAATATACTTAATTTTTATGGTAAGACAAATAATACATAATATTTGTAAATAACTGCATATAAGTCTAAACCGTATTTTTAGAAACCCCGTTTTAAATTCTTCATCGAGGATTTTCATTTTGGACATTTATTTTATGTCCGTTTTCAAATTCTTGGGCCAATTCTTTTGTGCACTTTTTTACATTTTTGCGTAAAATTATTTAATTAATATTAGAATTAGTATTAGATATCAAGTCCTTTATAATTTGTTGGAATTCGCGGCGTTCTTCCAATATAAGGTTTTTGAACTCATTATTCTGTTTCAATATTTCAATGAGTAATGTCTGAGTATCAGTCGCAGGATTATTGGGTGCATCATTTGTGGGCGATATACCATTGCATTTATTCTTATGATTGCATAAACTTGACATATGTTTATATTTTTTTCCACAATCGCAAGTATACCCGTTGGCGACTTTTGGAGATAACATATTCGGATTTATTAGGATTTTATGTTTTCGTGTAGATAAATGTTTATTAAAATCGCTTTGTTTGCTACAGTAATAGTTACAAATTTCACAATACGTTTTTACGCGAGTATTTGCGAGCATTTTGGGAATTTCAACCGGGTTATTTCGTTCCATTTTGATATGTCTTGGTCGTTTATTATGTTCTTCTTGCGATTTACGTGTATTAAAATAGACCCTACATGAATTACAATATAATACTTCCTTTGGTGGTTTGATGACAACTTCTTTTTTTGGTTTTCGTGGCGGTAAAGGTTCAATGCTGTTTAGGGTTGCGTTGTATTCTTCAAAATATTGTTGTTCTTGTTTCTTCGCGGAATGCAAATCTTCGCAATTATGGAATGCAATAATTTCCATGGTCCAGTTATCCCATCCCATATTGTCTCGAATAATCGCATATACTTTACAATTATAGTTCACCGAGTTTGTATTTATACAGCTTCGTTTGTGTGCGTATTTCCTCTGGACGAAGTTAGTTGTATGACCTATATATAGTTCTTTTATAGAAGGGTCTTTACAAAATATCTTATAGAATATAGTATTTGAATAATCAATCTTAACCTTCGGCATCTTATACTATTTATATACATTATGGATAAGATAATTCTAAATACTTTACCATATTATATTTAATTTTTATATGGTAAGTCCGATTATGTTGGTGCACTTCTAACTAGATGCTGATTTACGAGATATTATTTAGTTGTAAGATAGCCATAATGTTTGGGTATTTTTATGAAAGATTATTATTATTCAATATTGTCATAATACTATTTAATTGGGTTTGTAACTCCGCATTTTTTGTTTCCAGTTCAGTCACCTTTGTTTCTAATGCTGTTGTTTTCTCTTTCTCTTCCAATTGTAGTCGGTCTATCTCTTGAATCGCAGAATGATGAAGAGCAAAGATTTGGTCTTTGTCAATACTATGGAAATCATCAACTTCCATACCAAAACAGAAGACATTTTGATAAGAAACATCAAAAGTAAAAGTATCATCGCTATTACCTATAATTTGTTTTTCAATCTCGTTGTCACTTAAATCATTTGATACATAGAATTTATAATTGACTCCACTTACATCTGTCAAATCTGATGACATTTTGTAAGTCACATTACCGTTTGTATTTGCGATTTCTTCCCACGATACACCCTCTAATACACAATATTCATTAGGTATATAGTCTGTTCCAGTATTTACAGCCATTGGTAAAACCTCATTTACTTCTTGGGCGATAAAACCAATCACCTTTTCGCTACTTTTACTAATTTTATCAATATATTCATAGTATCTACAAGGTATATCACGCACTTGTTGTAATGCTAAATTATCAGGAACATCAACTATATTATTCTTAATTCTGCGGTCACTAACAGAGTAAAAAGCATTTGCCACCATAATATTTGTAGCGTAAATACTAACTGGTTCGTTGGATACATTACCAGTTGAATAACCGACAATTTGGGAGTTAATATACTTTCTTGCTGAACCACTAAAAGCAACATTGCCAGAAATATGTAGGAGACCATTAGTAGGATTGTTTGTTCCAATACCCATTCTGTAAGGCACATAGACATTTGTATCAGATGTTCCCAATACGATTTGATTGGAATCAGTAATTTTTGCGTTATACCCTACTGCTGTGGATTTCGACAAAGTAGCATTAGTAGAACTAATGTTAGTATTTGCTCCTAAGAATGTATTATAACTACCGGTTGTATTTTCGAATCCAGCTTTGTATCCATAGGCTGTATTATTGTCGCCCGTTGTGTTAGCCATTAACACTTGGTATCCATTGGCAGTATTATCATATCCAGTTGTGTTAGACATTAACACTTGGTATCCATTGGCGGTATTAGCATATCCAGTTGTGTTAGAATATAACGCATAATATCCGAGTGCTGTATTCTCCGTTCCATTATGGTTATTCAGCAACGCATTTTTACCAAGTAGCGTGTTTGTAATACCTCCAATCCCATATCCTACCATTATGTCACCGAGATTCAATATACCAGAAAGGCCAGGACCATATTGATGGACGCGTACACTTCCACTATTACTCCCATTTATGTCAGTATATGGAGCTCCATTCACAAGAATTGTGCCATCACCTGACAATGCCACCGAACTACCGAATTGGTCTCCAGAAGCAGTTCCATCAATATCTAGACCTTTCTGGGTCCAAACATTTGTTGCACTTGCATATTTATAAACCCGAGTGTGCCCTGAATCAGTTCCAGTTCCGTCATTCTTAGGGGCTCCAATCGCAACCGTAAACCCATCATTTGATAATGATAATGAGGAACCACTTTCGTCACCAGCAGCATACCCGTCAATATCTTGTCCTAATCGGTTCCATCCAACAGGACCAAATGACGCATCAGTTTGGTCGGTAACCGCAGTAGTTTTATTACTATCTCGTTGATAAACGCGTACGTGACCCGAATCAGTTCCATTTACACCGTCATTGTATGGTGCTCCAATCGCAACGATTGTTCCATCACCGGATAATACATTTATGGCAGCTTGGTCATCGTCAATATCACCGCCTAATTGGCTCCAAGTAGTAGTAGTAGTATCATATGTAAAAACCCGCGCGTTTCCTGTCTTATGAGGATACTCTGCTATATTGAAAGTAAATACTTGTTGGTTTCCGTTGATAGTTTCGTTTGTTGTGGCATCAATCGTATGTAACGTGTAATTATCGTAATTAAGAGGTCCGGTTCCTCCATCCGCAAATGAAACGGTATAATCAGCGTCTTTATAAAGGAAGATACGGAAAGGAGCAGTTCGAGTATAATAGTTCCCAGTAGTAGTATTGTGAGAATATGGATAATTTCCCGAATAAATACGAATGTCCGAGATTTTTTTATTGCTACCTAAATCAACTCCCCACCATTCCGGAAGTCCGCTGGTATCATCCGTGTGATTGTAGTCTCCATCAGCGTTCAATGGTTTGTTGTTAATGCCATTTACCGCGTTACTAGCTGGAAAAACATTATTACTAAGGTTTGAGCTCTGTATGGCAAATCGGTTGAAAGCAATATTAGTTCCAGTTTCATCATATATTTCTATTTCAGAATAATTCATAGAGATTTGAGTTGTTTCCAATTGAATAAAGAAATATCTTGCTGTTGTTGTAGGAACATATGAACCAATAGAAACAGTGTTTCCGTCGTTGGATAACGACACATTTGTGGCATTATCAACTTTCCCTTCAATGGTTTGCCCTAATTGGGTCCAAGTAGGAACAGTATTACTATATTGAAACATACGCGCATTGCCTCTTATGGGATGAAACGAATTGAAAGTAAATATTGATTGTGAATTGATATATGTTGCGTCTGTAGCATCATCCGTATGTAATTGGTAATTAAAGTAATTAAGAGGTCCTGTGCCACCATCAGTCCCATATTTAAATGAACTCTCGGGATACTCACCGTCTTGGTAAAAGAAGATACGGAATGGGCCTATTCGGGAACTCGTTAGAGCATAAGTTAAACGACCATAAATCTTAATTGAAGCGATTGTTTTGTTCTCCCCTAGATCAATCCCCCACCACGGGCGTACCGCACCAGTGGTAGTTGACTGATAATTCGTCAGAACTCCATCCACAGCACTCCTCGCTACATCATTAGTAGCGTGGTGCGTGTTTGTCTGTATTGTGCTTCCAGTGACATCTCTTACCGCATAAGCAAGATTATTATTATTTTCATCATAGATTTCTATTTCAGCAAGATTCAGAAATGATTCGGTCGTGGATTCTAATTGAAGAAAGAAATATCTCGCTGTATATGTAGATGAAGTATCATACGAACTAAGTGCTACAGTAGTGCTATCATTATAATTAGTTAATGATGTGGTTATACCGCCATTATGTCTTATTTCATTCTGAATAGTTTGACCTAATTGTGGCCAAGTGTCATTACTATTATCATATTGAAAAACCCGTACATTGCCGATTGGAAACGTATTAAAAGTAAATACTTGCTGGTTTCCATTGATGGTTGATGAATCTGTAGCATCACCACTATGTAATTGGTAATTACCGTAATTAAGAGGTCCTGTGCCACCAGCAGTAAATGAACCGGTATAATCAGCGTCTTCATAAAGGAAGATATGGAAAGGGGCTATTCGGTTGTAATCACTACCCCCTTCAGTCATAATAACACTACCATCATTAATACGTCCATAAATCTTAATTGAAGCGATATTTGTGTTCTCCTCTAGGTCAACTCCCCACCAAGGCCTTGCTGTTGTATCCTCATTTTTTGTACGCTGAAAAGTTGTTAAGTCACCATCATTCCCTAAATTCGCTGGCTGGGTAGTCGTAGTATCTTGCACCGATGTCTTATTCAAAGCAATGTTCGTTCCATTTTCATCATAAATTTGTATTTCGGCATAATTCATATAGTATTCGTTCCTGTCTTCTATTTGAATAAAGAAATATCTCGCAGTATATGTAGATGACGTATTATATGAACTAAGTGCTACAATGGAGCCATCGTTTGACAAAGAAACGGTTTTATCCGCAATGGGTTGTCCCGCAATTCCATCTATACTACCGATTTGGGCCCAAATACTATCAGAGCTACTATAACGATAAAGTTTTAGAGTAGGCAAGCTAACATTAGTAAAAGTAAATACTTGTTGGTTTCCATTGATAATTGATGAATCTGTAGCATCACCACTATGTAATTGGTAATTAAAGTAATTAAGAGGTCCTGGACCGCCAGATGTACCATCTATAAATGAACCATTCGGATAATCAGCGTCTTCATAAAGGAAGATACGGAATGGGGCGGTTCGACTGTAAACTGAACCTCCTAGAATATACTCAGCACCGTAGTGTCCATAAAACTTAATTGAAGCGATAATTTTGTTCTCCTCTAGGTCAACTCCCCACCAACTTCGTTCTCCGGAGACTGCTGAAGTCCACGCGTAACCACTATCAGTAATACCATCATTAGCGTAGAACGCATGGTCACGATCATTAGCGTTACTGCTTAGTATTGTTGGGGTTTTATTCAAAGCAATATTATCCCCATTTTCATCATAAATTTCTATTTCACTTGCGACTAAACCTACACTTGGGGTCTCCAATTGAATAAAGAAATATCTTGCCGTGTAATTAGTATATGACATAGATGCAAGAGTGGACCCATCATTAGATAACGCACACACCGAGCCCAGATTGGAATCCACAGATTCTCCAATAACAGCTTGACCTAATTGGGTCCATTTATCGGGTCCAGGTGGTTCGTTGGCAATCGTCATTTTGTCTATTTGAATAGAATCTTTGACATATAAGTTTGAATTGAGACTAACATCACCATTCATATTCAAATTACCATTTAATGAAACATCGTTTTCAAACGTCGTTTTACCGGTCACGGTCAATGCGGAGGAAAACATTACTGATTTGGAAACATTCAAGGTAGAGCTCAATGTGGTCGCATTAGCGACAGTTAAAGTGTTGTTCATAGTGGACGCACCAATTACATTCAATGTGGAAGATAACGTCGTAGCTTTGGAAACTGCCAACGTAGAATTCAATGTTGATGCACCAGCTAGAGTGAAAGTGCTATTCATAGTGGAAGCCCCATTTACATTCAATGTGGAAGATAAAGTAGCAGATTTGGAAACAGTCAATGTAGAACTTAATGTAGAGGCACCCGCTACTGTCAAAGTGCCGTTCATAGTGGACGCACCAATTACATTCAATGTGGAGGATAAAGTAGCAGCTTTAGAAACAGTCAATGTAGAATTCAATGTTGATGCACCAACTAGAGTCAATGTGTTGTTCATAGTAGAAGCCCCGGTTACATTCAATGTGGAAGATAAAGTAGCAGCTTTAGAAACAGCCAAGGTAGAATTCAAGGTTGAGACACCAGCTACTGTTAAAGTGCTACCCATAGTGGACGCACCAGCTACTGTTAAAGTGCTATCCATAGTGGACGCACCACCTACCTTCAATGTGGAGGATAAAGTAGCAGCTTTAGAAACAGCCAATGTAGAGCTCAATGTGGAGGCGTTAGAAACCGTCAAAGTGTTATCCATAGTGGAAGCCCCATTTACATTCAATGTGGAGGATAACGTAGCAGCTTTAGAAACAGCCAATGTGGAACTCAATGTAGAGGCACCAGCTACAGTTAAAGTGCTATCCATAGTGGACGCACCACTTACCTTCAATGTGGAGGATAAAGTAGCAGCTTTGGAAACAGACAATGTAGAACTCAATGTTGCCGCATTTGTTACATATAAATCGCCATTAAATGAAGCATCTCCAGATACACTTAATTTTCCATTTAATGAGATATCTTCTGTAACAATAGATGTATATTCATTAACCGTTGTATTAATTGTCTTTACATCATCATATTGATATACACTTAAGTTACCGTTTATTATTAAATCACCACTAATATCTACGTGTCCGTTCATAGATACGTCATTGTGTAATATGGTCTTTCCAGTCACGTCCAATGTGGAATTTAACGTGGTAGCATTATAAACATCTAAAGTAGAGCTTAGGGTGGATGCTTTTGATACAGTTAACGTATCATTCACTTTCAATGTGTTACCCATAGTAGCAGCGTTGGAAACCATTAAGGTTGAGCTTAGTGTGGATGCTTTTGATACAGTTAACGTATCATTCACTTTCAATGTGTTATTCATAGTGGAAGCTCCAGTTACATCCAAGGTGGAGCTTAGGGTGACAGCACCAGATACGGTCATTGTGCTACCCATAGTAGTAGCACCGGTTACTGCTAATGTGGAATTAAGTGTGGATGCATTAGCTACCGTCAATGTGTTATTCATAGTAGAAGCCCCAGTTACGGCTAATGTAGATTTCAATGTGGTAGCACCAGCTATATCCAAGGTTGAACTTAAAAGTAAGTTATCATCAAAATTTAAATAGTTTTGAATATTTATGATTCCTCCCATACCGGAATGGGACCCACATATATAGTACAACATATCAGGAGCATCGTTAGGCACTGTAAATTCAACAAATCCAGTGGTTGCGCCATTATATGTAACACCATCATTATATATATTTCCGCTATCATAACTTCCAGCATTATCTGTAGTTTGAATATAAAAAGGGTGACTATTGGTTGTATTATCGGTTACATCAAAACTATATTTTAATCCTCTGTATAAAATGAGTGTATCTTGTTGTATACCATTTACAAAGTATTTCGAAGAAGACACGGTTATTACAAATGTATTATAAGTAGTATCAGATAAATTATTATTATTTTTTAAAGCAGTAACATTAATGGATTTGTCTGGATACTGAGCGTAGAAGTTACCACATACATCAACATTTCCATCGACAGTCAAACTTCCATCGACAGTCAAATTACCAGGAACCTCTACGGTTTCATTGCTACGCCCCAACATAATTTGGTTGGAAGCAGTGATTTTCGCATTATATCCCAATGCGGTGGAATATTCCCACGTATCGCCATTCGAATTTAGATTCGAATTTGAACCTACAAATGTATTGTAATTACTTGTAGTGTTGTTGGTTCCCGCTTGATATCCTAGTGCGGTATTCGAAACACCACCTATGTTATTCATTAATGCGTCATTTCCATTTGCTGTATTATTATATCCAGTTGTGTTAGATTTTAATGATTGGTATCCATTAGCTGTATTAAATGACCCGCCGTTATCATATAACGATTGGTATCCACTCGCTGTATTCTGAGTCCCAGTCACGTTAGATTTTAATGATTGGTATCCATTTGCAACGTTAGAATGTCCGTCTTCGTTATTTGATAGCGATTGGAATCCATTTGCTACGTTATAATCTCCAGTCACGTTAGATTTTAATGATTGGAATCCATTAGCTACGTTAGAATTTCCAGTTGTGTTACTTGATAACGACTGGTATCCATTCGCTACGTTAGAATGTCCGTCTATGTTATTTGATAGAGATTGGAATCCAATAACAGTGTTTGTAGAAACATCACCAAGACCGATACCGATAGTTATATTGTTAATGGAAATATCTTGGGTCAGATCAATTCTGTCTGATGCTACCGCTGTATTAACAAATTCGGTAGTTGCTAGTTGTGTTGTATTGTTTCCATTCTCTGCGGTAGGCGCAGTTGGTATTCCTGTAAATCCAGGAGAATTCACACCCACTTTCAAGTTCAGAGAAGCATCCGTATATGCTAAATTTGCCTTTAATAACAAGGAACTATCAGTAGCATTTTTATTACTAGAAATAGTACTATAATTGTCTAGTTCTTTTGCGGTTGCCCTGGTAACTTCCGAATTCAAATTCGTCGAAATATCCCCAATCAATGTAGTAATTGTAGTAGAAAAGTTGACATCTGAACCAAGAGCATTCGCAAGTTCATTTAATGTATCTAACGCATCTGGAGCACCCCCAATAATGTCACTGATTCGTGTTTGCACGAATGCGGTAGTAGCCAATTTAGTTGAATTGTCATTGCCACTGAATGTAATAGATGTTGGTTCTCCTGTAAATGATGGAGAAACCAAGTCAGCCTTTAAATTCATGGAGGTGTCTGTTTGTGATTTATTGCTAGAAATAGTACCAGCATTCGCTTGTTCTGCTGATTGTGCTCGTGCAACTTCAGTTTCCAAGTTCGTGGAAACATCACCAATTAAAGTAGTAACTGTAGTGGAAAAGTTGACATCGTTTCCAAGCGCGGTTGCAATGATGGATAATGTGGTGAATGATTCTGGAGCATCACCAATAATTTCATCAATTCTCGACTGTACGAACTCTGTATTTGCCAATTGTAGAGAACTGTTACCTGAAGCTGCGGTGTTTGCTCTTGGTGCCCCTCCAAATGTGGGAGAAAGCAAGTCCGCCTTTAAATTAAAAGACGCATCAATATATAATTGATTGCTAGAAATAGCGTCAGCATTTGTTTGTTCTGCTGATTTTGCACGTATAACTTCAGTTTCCAAGTTCGTGGAAACATCACCAATTAAAGTAGTAACTGTAGTGGAAAAGCTGACATCGGAACCGAGCGCATTTGCGAGTTCATTCAATGTATCTAATGCTCCTGGTGCTCCGTCGACAATTTCGCCAATTCTCAACTGTACGAATGCGGTAGTAGCGACTTGGTTCGTGTTAGTAGTACTCGCAGCAGTAGGTGCTTCTGGTATCCCATCAAGAACGGGAGAAGTCAAATCCGCTTTCAAATTCAAAGACACATCAGTAGCTTCAATATCCGCTTTCAAATTCAAAGACACATCAGTAGCTTCAAAATCCGCTTTCAAATTCAAAGACACATCAATATATAATTGATTACTTGAAATATTGTCAGCATTCGTTTGTTCTGCTGATTGTGCTCTGATAATTTCATTTGCCAAGTTCAACGAAATATCATCTACATAGTCTTTATTCGCTTTATTATCGTTATCTCCAATGATTGCTGATATAGGAATAGAATTATCCGGGTATTGTGCGTAGAAGTTACCACATACATCTACCCGGGCAGTGGAATTGAAACTCACATCACCCGACACATTAAGTTTTTGCCCGAGTGACACGTCTCCATTGATCGAAATATCATTAATAAACGTAGATTTACCATTGACATATAACTCCGAATTAAGTGAAACATCTCCATTGACATATAGATTACCACGTGCCGACACGTTTTGTGACACATCTAAAAATCCATTAACATACGTTTTAGTAAAGATATTGGAATTAATAGAAGAATCATACCAAGAGTTCATCGTTTATGATTAGTATAATAAATAATCATAAATTATATTAGGTAATTGTAACTAAATAATAGATCTAGAAATCAGATTTAAATTCAAAAACGTCATCATCTACCGTTTTATTTGCTAATGCGTATTCTGCGTTGGTACGCTCAAAAAAGTTAACCTTAGATTCAACGCTAATGAGCTCCATAAAATCAAAAGGGTTTGGTGAATTATAAATTTTATCATAGCCTAGTTGCAAACATAATCTATCAGCAACAAATTCAATATATTGACACATAAGTTTGGTATTCATTCCAATCATACGACATGGAATTGCGTCGGTAATAAATTCCTTTTCAATTTCCACAGCTTCTTTGACAATGTCATAAATTTGTGTTTGAGAAAGTCTGTTTTCTATTTTTGAGTAAAGCAATATAGCAAATTCCGTATGTAGAGCTTCGTCACGTGAAATGAGTTCATTTGAAAAGGTAAGTCCGGGCATAAGACCACGTTTCTTAATCCAATATATAGCTGCGAATGAAGATGAAAAGAAAAGTCCTTCAACAAGAGCAAATGCGACGAGACGAGTTGCGAAGTTGCTATTTTTGTCATCTAACCACTTCTGAGCCCAGTTAAATTTCTTAGAAATACAAGGATAGTTCTGTGTGGCCTGGAACAGTTTGGTCTTTTCATTACTATCTTTGATATATGTATCAATCAAGATACTATACATTTCAGAATGAATGGTCTCAATCGCGATTTGAAATGCGTAAAATGCTCGTGCTTCAGACGGTTGAACTTCACTCATAAAGCGAGTCCCAAGGTTATCAGTAACTAACGCATCACTACTAGAAAAGAATGCGAGTATCATTTTTATAAATTGTTGTTCGTCATTATTGAGTGTTTGCCAGTCATTTAAATCTTGTGCTAGTGAAATTTCACCGGTATGCCAAAAAGAGTCAATAGAGCGTTTATACATTTCCCATACATCGTTGTACTGAATAGGGAACATAACATATCGGTTTTCATCAGGTTGCAGTAGAGGCTCTATTTTTTGAACGTCGGTCATTGTTGTCTAAATAATATAGACGGCAGATTTTTATTTCCTTTAATAAATGTATTTATTGCAGGGTCATGCTAACATAGTAATATAATAATTAAGTATTTAGATAGGTATATCGGGTGATAATCCAAAATATATATGGTGTAATTACAAACATGAATAAGTGATAAATGAAGCATTTGATATATACGGAGGAGAACCAAGGCGATGAATCCGATGAATCCGATGAATCTGATAGCAACTCATAGACCAATTATTTAGGATACAAATAATATCGTTATATATTCTATAAATGTCATTTAAATTACCAAATTTCGGAAAATTATTAAAACTGAAGTATAACTTCAATCCTGTGCTTCAAAATCAACTCGTATTATATCTATTTTTGTTTATGACAATGACCCAAATCGTTGTGTTTGTAAGCAATAATGACACACTGGGTATTGTATTAATGTGTATGGTTGGGTTATTAACTTCTTTCTTTAGCAAAAACATGATAGTAATTCTATGTGTGGCATTAACCGTTACTAACTTATTGAAGAAAGGTATGAAACAAATCGGATATGAGGGGTTTGAAGACCAGGACGAAGAAACCGAGCAAGAAACTACGGAAGAAGAAGTTGAGCCCAAGAAAGAAAAAAAGGCATCAAAAAAGGCATCAAAAAATGTAGAAGATGAAGTTGATGATGAGGTTGATGATGCGCCAAATTCAAATGATCTTTCTGACAAAACGAAGGACGAAATGAAGCGTCAATTTGAAAAATTAAAGGAAGAATATCCCGAATTTAACGCATTAAAGGGAGATATTGTTGAAGCGATGGTCAAAATAGATCCCATATTAGACAAAGCAGAAGCGTTTATGAATAAATATTCCAAATATAAATCTCAAAAAAAATAAGTAATTAGCGCATAATCCAAAACTAATATATCATAATTGTATAATAATATATATTAGCTACCATGTTCGGAATGGCAATACCTTTTGTAATGATATTAATCACATTAGCAATAACTGCTGGTGGTGGTCTAGCTCAAATATTTGAAGGAGTCGGACAAGAGTTTATAGAATTCCCCCAAGGTGCGTTCATAGGAGTAGTATCAGGTGCGAAATTAGCCCATGCGTTAGGTGTATTTGGTATAAGCACGTTTCTGTGTGGTATGAAATCATTGGAAAATTTTACGTCCTGTGTTTTTTATTATATATTAGATATTATTGGAAAGATGTTATATTTTATTCCAATGTTAGTGTTTATGATGTTAGATTTTGTAGGCGGAAAAGGAAAAATCGGTAGCCAAATAGAGATAAATCTCTGGTCTTTATTGGAAAAATTAGATAGATTTACAATAGATAAGTTGGGGTTTCATGTAATACATTTCCCAAAGTCAATCCGCGATAAATGTTATAATTGTCGTAGGTTAAAACCAACTGCGTTTGTGAGGAAGACTGGTGATTTCATAGATTCTGTAACGAATGATGTAATCCCATTAACAACGGGTGGATTTGGAAAGATGTTAGGTGGATTTGAACGAATAATAAATGCGTTTTCCATTTAATAATAGTGTGCAATAATATATAAACCAAAACATGGCAAAAAAATGCGCTCCAGGTGTAATATGTATAGAGAACATGACATTACTATTGATAATAGTAATTGTAGCATGTTTAGGATTCGTATTTTATCAACATTTTATGAACGTTCGTATGAATGCAACTCAAAAATCCAACATGCCACCTCCTATCCATCATGCTTTAACGCCAATGTCTGGTAGAAATGATACGATTAATGACCCTTATGCGCCACCATTGAAAACGCATGATGTATATTACCAACGAGGTTCGAGTGATATCCGTGGAATGCCTCAGGTAGCAGTGCCTGTAAATATCCAAACCAGAGCAACCAATAGTAATTATCAGCAGATGGGAATTTTAACACGCATGGGTAATGATGGAGAACAAAATATCCTTCCTTTAATGGGAAAGCGAATAATGACAGGAAGAGACAAATGGCAATTTTATACAATCGCAAATAACGGCAATTTAAACACCAAGTTACCGATTAGTGTGAATGGAAGAAGTTGTACGGGAGAAAACGGGTGTGATGATATAAACAACGGAGATGTAGTTTTTGTAGAAGGTTATAACGACACATTCCAAGTTACAATGTATGAAAACAATTTGTTCCAGTACATTCCTAACCTTTAGATAAAGTTTCAAAAATAAACTATATGAATATTCTATATAGTATATTCATAATGACAGATTCAAATACAAGATTATACCCTAATAAAAATAAAGTTTATAGGAATCAAATTGTAATAGACGATCGACGGGTAACATTAAATAAGAATGAAGCAGTCGAGGCAACTGATAAACGCGGAGGATTTGAAATATTGTACCCCAATACATCATCTGAGAATAACTTTTTTTATACCGAGGAAAAAAAACAATATAATTACATGCATACCAAACTGTATATCTTTAATAAATTTCATTCTAATATTGATGGTATTACTACAAATAACGACAATATTGTAGGTGAACTAGTAATAGAATATAAAGCAGAAAACAATACCAACCTATATGCCTGCTATTTACTAGAAACCGAAACGATACCAATAACAGACGAGAATGATATAGATAAATTATTAATGATTAATGAAAGGCAGGAACCAACAATTGAAGTCGGATTTGATTCGCTGATACCAAAACAAAGCGGTTGTATTGTATACGAAAACAACGGAAATAAAGTTTGTGTATTTACAACCCCCATTAAAATTAATACGGCATCCGCAAAAAAGATAAACGATAACTTTGGTATACCTACGATGTTTGAGAAATCCCCCACTGAAGGAGAAAGTTACAGTGTGGTCCCTGGCAATTACATATCAAAACGAGATGCGGAAGAGATTTATATTGACTGCAGTCCAACAGGTGCGAGTGAAGAGGAACAGAATACATATAATATCCCAATTAATAGTAAAATGGCAACGGAATCACAAGAAAGCGATTTTATGAAGACGACTGTAAATTATGGTATATTTGTACTGGCGATGATAGTTTCTTATATAACGGTTCCATTACTTTATAAAAATTTGGTAGTTGATGGTAGCGCGATAGCATTTGGAACAAACGATATAGCAAGATTTGAACGTATCCGTATGTCGGATATAATATTAGGTTTTAGTATGTTTGTTTTGACCGTATCTTTAATAAGTGTAGGAGCTGCGGACGATGACTATAAATTAATGTCAGCAGGTATATTTACCTTTGTGTTTAGTATTTTATCATATGGATTAATTCAAATAAAGAAAACTGATTTAACTTTTATGACGACAGAAGTGAAAGGGACTACCGTTAAATCCGACCAAAACTCTGATACTGCTGAAGATATAGATGCGATTCCATTCGATGATATTATCCCTACCCTAAGTGTAATATTACAAACAATGATTAACTCTGATAGTTTGTCAGCGTATTTTGCTGTTATTATTACAGGTATACTCATATTAACTCTATTATATGCGCTTGGTTCATTAACATTAGTATCATATGGAAACTTATCGGCAATTTTTGCAGGAGTATTTGTGGTGGTAAGTATAATAATAGGTTTAAAGAAAAAGTTTAATGCACAAGTTAAAGACACTCCATCCTAATTTTCATAAATTATAGTTACATCATATAGCAAGTTATATGATGTAAAGACAAGTAAGTAGGCTTAGAACATAGATGCACTTCCGACATTCTCAGCAACAGGCTTGTAAGTAGAGGTGGTGAATACACTAACATCACTCTTTCCTACAGGTGCCATTTCATTGACGACTTCCTCTTCTAAAGAAGTGGTTTTTACAGGGTTCATTTTCTTCATTTTATCATCTTTTCTGGCTTGTGTAGGAGTATATTTAATCATAGCAGCTTTACCAGTTGCGTTGCTACTGCGACGGAACATCTCATATGCGACGAATACGAACAATACGGCAACCAATGGGTTTGCGTTAAAAAATAAATACACAGAGAGAATGAAAATACCGAGTGTTCCCATGGGGGAATCAACCATATTAGCAAACATATCAGGGAGTTGAACGGGGAGTGCTAAATACGAAATAAGCATGACAATAACCGCAGTTTCAACATTAGTAAGCGAATCCATAAAAGATAAAAACTTCATTTTTGTATAGTATAGAATAGTATTATATTTTTCAACCGTTTATTCCTAGTAATTAGTCGACAAAATTGAAATATCCTAAACTTACGTTAATATATATACATTCAAATAATGCGCGGTTTTAGGCAACCATATAACCGACAAAAAGTTCCACCAAAACCAAAACCAAAACCGCTCGAATTCAAATTAACCGATGATTACAAACAAATAGTAAAGGAAGCATCATATCTTGGAAAAAAAGGTTACACCATACCCAAATCAGTTATTGCGAAGGAGGACGAGGATATTCTACGCAAAGAATTGTTTGTAAAACCATTTGTATTTGGGGCTACTCAAAATACTGATGTAGGTGCGTTCCATGTATTTCGTGAAAACGCAAATAAATTTTATATACCAAGATTTTACGGAATTAAACGATATGGACTGCCCGATAAGTCGGAAATAGAAGAAGGTGATGATATAGACGTCGAATTTACACAAACTGTTCGTGATTATCAAAAAAACGTAATAAATGTGTATATGAACCATATAAATACTCCTATATGCAATGGAAATGATATAACCGGAAATGGTGGTATACTCGAGCTTCCGTGCGGATTTGGAAAAACTATTTGTGCTTTAAAAATGATTTCTGACATTAAAAAGAAGACACTGATTATCGTGCATAAAGAATTCTTGATGAACCAATGGATAGACCGTATAAATGACTTTTTACCAAGTGCGAAAATCGGAAAAATTCAAGGTAAAATATTTGATATAGAAGGTAAAGATATTGTAATTGGTATGCTTCAAACGTTATACGATAAGGATTTAGGTGCCAATGCGTTTACTTCGTTCGGACTAACTGTTATAGATGAGGTCCATCGTATTGGTAGCGAACAATTTTCAAAAACATTATTTAAAACAGTAACTCCGTATATGCTTGGTATATCAGCAACCGTAGATAGAAAAGATAAATTAACAAAGGTATTATATATGTTTATTGGTGACAAGATTCATAGTGAAGGGCGAAAGGACGATGATGTTGTATGTGTTCGTTCAATAAACTATACTTCTCGTGATACCGAGTTCAATGAAGTAGAACATGATTATCGCGGCAATCCAAAATATAGTACGATGATATCCAAGTTATGCAATTATGGACCACGTAGCGATTTTATAATCAATGTGGTCGGTGATTTATTGAAAGAAAATAACGCAAAGCAAATAATGATTTTATGTCATAATCGTTCATTATTAAAATATTTATATGAAAGCATTTGTCACAGTGAACTGGCAACAATTGGATATTATGTAGGTGGAATGAAACAGAATGATCTACAAACCACAGAAACCAAACAAATTGTGTTAGCTACATATGCTATGGCAGCTGAGGCATTGGACATAAAAACATTATCTACATTAGTAATGATAACTCCAAAGACGGATATAACGCAATCGGTTGGACGCATATTACGTGTAAAGGGAAATAATCCGATTGTTGTAGATATTGTAGATAGTCATGATTTATTTCAAAAACAATGGGTCCAACGAAGACGATTTTATAAAAAATGCAATTATCGCATCCGTCAAATAGACGGAGACAAATATGAGGGAATGAGTTTAGATTGGGATACAGATAAAACCTGGAAATGGGTATTTGAACCAAAAGAACTAGACAATGGGAATGTAGAAATTGTTGACGATGACGATGACGATGACGATAATCATTTGAATTCGTTAAAGAGTTCAAAGGATTCAAAATGTTTACTTGATACTTCTATATTTGATAGTTTGAAGACGGAATAAAAAATTGATTATCGAAATATGATAAAAACTATAGCAACAACATAGGTATTCTATTCTATAACTAACTTCACAAATGTCATACGGAAAGTACTCTGTCGCCATCAATCGTGGAATTGCGGCGGAAAATCCCACATTGAATAATAATCAGGCGGTCCGCAAGTATGCGATGGATAAGTATAAGGAGATGGGTCTAAATACAATCCAGGCAAATAATAGAGCAGACCGCAAGGACGCCGGTCATATTGTGGCTCAAAATTGTGGGGGGCAAAATAAGGCGTCAAATTATATGTGGGAAGATAGACATGATAATAGAGCACATGGAGACGCAAAAATTAAGATGTCTGAAATGAAGCGAGCTGGACGCAGATAATAATGCTAAAAAATAAAAATAAATGTATAAATGTATATATTTGTTTTTTTTGATCCTACTTACGTCTATTACGACGAGTATTCTTTCTGGATTTGTTTTTCTTGCTTTTATTCTTTTTTAGGTTACGCATAGATTTACGTTTTTTACCATAAGATTTGCGATGTTTCTTGCCTCCAGTTTGAACTGGTTGAAAATTAGCCTTAAATACATTGATATTATCGCCACCAGAAGTAGCAGTAGTCATCGTATTAGGTAAAACATTGCCTTCAGTGAATGCGAAATTAGTAATACCGGTTCCTGACATTATATATTATATATATATAATAAATAATGTTAACTGTAGATAAATTAGTAAAAACAAAAGAACACGACGCTCTACAAGCAACAATGCTTGACGAATGTTTAAATCAGGCGATAGCAGCAATCGATATTTTTAAAAGTATAGAGAACAAGGATGAATGGAAACAGAAAAGAGAAGAAATTAAACGAACCAAAGAAATCGAAATGGAAGAACGTGAATTAAATTCTAAAAATAAAGAACGTCTTCGTCAACCGCATAATATTAGAATAATCAAAGAAAACCAAATAAAATTATTAAAACATAGAGAGAGATTACAAAAAATGCATGACGAAAGAATAAAACACTAAATTAAAGTTGACTTACGTGTGCTATTTTTTCCCTACGACTAACCACCCGATTCGGAACCCATCGTTTAAACTTCGTATGAAAATTACATTCCATATATAACACCTTATTTACATCTACATATTTGTCTTCATCAACATTCTGGAAATCATCCTCATCGTCACTTTCTTCAATGTAATCTAAATTATCATTTTCACGAATTTTACGAAACAATGAATTCATAAATACACTAGTTTTATAATCAGGTACATACGCCATATTATAATACACGCGTTGATTGTTTCTACCATAAATAAAAAGATGGTATATATCGGCTTGAATATCGGCTATTATCTGAAAAATAGTCGGATAACGATACTGTGATTTATGTTGCGTCATTCTAAATGGTGTCAAATCAATACTATCCAATGGGTTCACAAATTGTCGTTTGGCTGACGGCAAATTTACTACATTTAATTTTTTATGAATGAAAATATTGACAAACGGTCGTTTTTCATGAGCGCATCTATATTGAATATGGTGAATATTATAAGGTATACTTTGAAAAACATCACTAGAAATTGTATTTGGATATTCAATCGCATTATTGTCTATGTTAATTTCCCAAAACACACAGCAATATATAGGATGATGTGGGTCTTGTTTAGTAATATCATTACACGTTTTATTTAACATGGATAATTTTTGTATAGTAGGAGTATTATCGAGTAACAACCCTTTGTAGTATAATATATCATCAATCACTATGGCTTTTAATTCATTCAGTTCATTAACCACACAAGAACCATATAATACGGTGCCTAATGATAACTTGAAATTGAACTTAATGTCTAGCAGTTTCCCTTTGGTAATGCGTTTTTCTCTATTTAATTCAAATAAATAACATACATCCTTATCCTTATAAAATGTAAACCATAAAAACACCTTCTTACCAGTAGGGATAGCAGAAACTACATTATATGCGGACGAAACTTTCGTATGTGAAATAGTTTCATACGAAAGTTCAAATTCAGGAAATCTATCAGATAATCTGCTAATCTGCGAGGGACTTAATTCTGTCATTGTACGTAATAGAGGATTCGTTTTATATAGATTCGCAAATATAGTTATGGATGATCGGTTACATATTGCTGGGTTTGTGAATTCATAAACGACAATAGTTCATTATTCATGTCATTTACATTTATTTGTTCATTAAATACTTCATTATTTGTATCTGACACTTCTATATATTCGATCGGGTTTTTCAATTCGGTCATAATCTCCTTGTATTTCTTGATCTGCGTATTTACTAAATCTTTGACTTTTGGCTTGGTGTATGTAGTTTTCAGGTATTCAAACCCGCATTGTAATGTATAAATTATAGCAACTGATATAATAATTTTAAGCAAGAAAGAGATCAGAGGATTCGAGAACATTGTCTTTATTGGTATACACAACTACAATAAAATATTTTATATTATTTTACGACAACACACTTATATTAGTAATTCATAAAGGATATAAAATATACAATATATAAGTTGTATATTATGACATCAGTTTCTATTGTTATTATAGAGAAGGGAGGGAATGTAAAGGGACTGAAAGTGAAATCTTACGATGAAAATGAGCTTTATAAAAAATGCGGATTTAAGTCACCCACTGATTTTAAACAACAGTCGGTATGGAAAAATATTAAGTTAAATAGTATAACATATAATATTCATGTTTATGGTAAATTGGCAGGTAGAGCGAATCAAGAAAATAAATACGAATTCCCCCCACCTATAGATAACACGTTATTTTTCGGCAGTTGTGTATTAGTGAATAAGGTAAATGACATTCCCAAACACCTGACTTCTACTGAATGGGACCATATATATAATCATTTATATGGTGGATTTGACGATTTGGGTACCGAAGATTCAGACGAAAGTGAAGACGAAGATGAAAATTTACCTAAAACGAAAAGCGGATATGTAAAGGATGATTTTATAGTAGATGACGATGACGATGAAAGTGAAACGTCTAACCGAAAACGGAGTATGCCTCCCAAAACGCCACGTCGCGCCAACGCACATACTGTTTTTAATATATCTGATACTGAAGACACCGAAGATAGTGAATATACAAATGAACTAGAAGAAGAAGAATATCTTTGATATTAGAAAAATTGAAATAATATAAATGGTAAATACTATGACATATTATATTATTTACACAATGCGTAATATTACTAACCCAACAGAATTCCGTAAAAACATTTCAAATAGGTTGAATACGCTCATCGAAGATGATACATTATGCATAAATGCAGAACGAGGAGTATTTAACTATTCGTTAAAGGAGGCATCTACCAAAAAAATTATCAAAAAGTGGGAAAATCCACGTTTCGTACAAATCTATTTGGATAGATTACGAAGTCTTTATACTAATTTAAAAAACCCATCATTTTTAAACCGGATTAAAAATGGTGAAGTTACTCCACACAATATTGCGTCTATGACCCATCAGGAAATAAACCCTTCGCAATGGAAAACGTTAATCGAACAAAAAGTAATACGTGATGCAAACAAATACACAAACCATATACAGGCATCCACTGATATGTTTACATGCAAGAAGTGTAAATCAAAGAGATGCACGTATTATGAATTACAAACACGAAGTGCGGATGAACCCGCCACAATTTTCATAACGTGTTTGGATTGTGGTAAGAATTGGAAGTCATAATATGCCTACAATTCAGTATAAATAACATATAAATTCATAACTAATGCTCCGAATGATAAAAAATACATACAATTTAATCCGTTTTTTAATGCTGGAGATAAATCACGAAATGATTTTTCGTTTACTAATGGTAGCAAAAAATACTGGAAATCATAATTTGGTATGTCTTCATTATTCGAATTGTCAGTAATTTCGGAGGATGATACTGTGTTAGATTTTGGCTTTTTGGGTTCAGGTAACACAATGTCAGTGGGTTTAATACCTAATAACCGTTTTGTTTTTGGTAAAGATAGTTTACGAGAATTCCATATTTTTGAATTCTTAGAAATTTCTTTTGCGAAATCTGATAATTCAGAATCGTTAAATCCAATAAAAATTTCATCATATTTACTATTTTGTATGTCGTAATATTCATCTAATACATCATTCATAAATTCATCCTTTGGTGTTTTATTCATAGATAATCCTCTCTGATAACCTAAGATTCTAATGTCAGATTGGGTGTATAGTGAAATCATAACATATTTGGCATATTTTCTTTTGAAATTACATTCCATGTCTAATGAGATAGTTTCTTCAAAATCTCTAATCACAATATCAATCCGATCATCGTGACAATTACTTATTGTGTGTCCTTCTTCCTCGCAAAACGAACAATGTATAAATCGCTTGTTATTTTGTGACATTACATTAATTAGATGCCTATTTCTATATTGCTTTTTTAAAAAAGAAAAAAAATATTATTTTGTTCTTTTTATAATTTTATTATACTAATATCTCTAAATCTGATAACTTCCAATATTCACATCCACCATTTGGTAAAGGGCGCTTGATAATGAAGGGGACCTTTTTTTCTTCAAACTCTTTTAATGCGATTAGATATCCATCAATCACATTATCATCTACTTCTACGAATGCTTGTGCTCCGGCATTCAATTGTTTTGTGCGTTCTCCTAGAACACGTGCCTTTTCGTATTTTGTAACAAATGGTAACGTTTTATGTAAAGGATCTACAATGGTACCGTTGTTATCACGAGCCACCTTAGACATTGTTTGTATTTCGTCATAATTATGATTGTATAATTCTGGGTGAAAGTTAGTAATAATGTCATTTTTATCAGTTTCGTTAAATTTTTGTAAATCATCATCATCCGAATCATCGTTCTCATCAGAATCATCGTTCTCCATTGTAAATTTGCTTGCTAGTGCACCATCCTCATTTTCATCGCGGTCCAAAATATCTTCTTCACCATAATCTTCCATATCAGATTCAATCTGACTATCATCATCATCATCCTCGTCAACAATCACATCGTCAATCACATCATCATCATCAATTGGTATTGGTACAGTTTTATTTGGTTTATTTAACTCTACTGACATGTCATCATTATCTTCTATATCACTAGGGATATCTTCAGTGTCACTCGGTACATAATCGTCAGCGTCCATATTAGTTATTATACTATTAGATAATGTAATTTTTCTAAATAGTTATTTCTCATCTAGATTTTCAATTTTTTATTCTTGTATTATATTATTTACGTTCATCAGTTTTCCACTTTGTATCACAATCCGCGCATATATACAAATATTTTAAGTTATCATTATCATACCGAATATAAATGACACCATGTTCGGTTTTACATTCATCATTCGGACACTGAATATTATACAACCGTGGAAGGGTGGGGTCTAGTTTCGTATATTCATTAAATAAGTGGTTAAATTCGTGAGTTCCTTTCTTTAATTGAGTATTTGTTACACATATTCCTTCTTGTGTGATAGTTTCATCAACGTGTTTACAATTACGACAGTAATAAGTTAACTCATCTGGATTATTCTTATTAATCCCAAGGTAGTACATGTTATCACACTTTTCGCAAAACTTCATTTTATATAATACTCAAGTATAATTTATTTAAATGATAATATTGAAGATGGATTAATTCAATTTTTCAAAACAATTTAGTAAAATTAGCCACAGTACAATTCTTAGGAATTAACTATATATACTACGATAAGTGGTATCCCTAAATATATATGTTATAAAATTGAAAAGAAGAATATATAAATTGAAAGAGGATAAAAATATAATAACAGTATATCAAACGAGATGGAGATGGAGAAATCTATCGCTAGTGGATCCCCTTCAAAATCTAAACAACCAATAAGTGTCAAGTATGCTGGGTTTCAGGACTTTATGATGAAGCATCAACTTAAGAAGGGTGAGAATAATACCAATAAAGAAATTACAAACACTCGTATTGGAAGCAAAGACGATAATATTTATGGAGGCTCATACTCTATTCCACCAGAGGACTATGATTTATTTCTTAATCTATACAGTCGGGACATTTTGTCGGCAAATAAGAAGGAATACCTTACTGAAAAGCAATTAGTTGATACTGGTCCCATTGTGGTTGATGTTGACTTGCGACATGATTACGATGTGGATGAGCGTCAATATACCGATACTCATATTGAAGATATGATAGATATCTACCTGGATGAATTCAAACACATATTTCAGGTAGATAGTACATGTGATTTCCGCATTTATATCCAACAAAAGCCTACAGTCAATCGTGTTAAGGATAAGAATTGCACTAAAGATGGGATTCATATAATTTTCGCGTTGAAAACTGATAGAAATACACAAAAGATATTACGAGAACGAGTAATCCCACAGGTTGCGGATGCGTGGGGAGACCTACCAATTACAAATTCATTTGAAGACGTATTTGATAAGGGCATCACGGATGGAACGGTTAATTGGCAGTTATATGGTTCAAGAAAGCCGAATCATGACAGATATAAAGTGACGCGTATTTATCAAGTATCATTTGATGATACCGATGGCGAGTTTATGCGCAAAGAAATACCATTGCAGACGTTTGATGTGAACGCAAATATGAAGGAATTAACAATCCGCAATGACACTCATCCATCGTTCTTTTTGAAATCATCATTTTTAAAAGAGAGAGACGAGTATGATCGAAAGAATAATATTCAACGTGCGGGAACTTCAAATCGTCAGGCTATGACCGTTCAAGATATGCCTGTAATTGAGGATTTAAATATAGCTAATATAAAGAATAAAGATGAACTGGATATGATGGTCCAAGTACTTCTGGAATCGTGGTTGAATTCTCAGCTTGATTATGATCTGAAAGATTCTCATGATTATGTAATGATATTGCCATCTTCATATTACGAGTCCGGTTCATATCTGAAGTGGATGAAGGTTGGATGGTGCCTTAAAAATATAAGCAATCGACTTCTAATTGTCTGGATAGCGTTCAGCGCAAAGTCATCTACTTTTGATTTTGGGTGCATTCCTGAATTATGTGATAAATGGCGAAGTTTCGATAGACGTCCCAATGACGGAATTACCAAGAGGTCATTATATCATTGGGCGAGGACAGATGCTCCGGAAGAATATAACCGTATCATGAACAATTCATTGGATTATCATGTCGAACAAAGTCTTAAGATAAGTGGCGGGAAAGGTAAGAATAATGAAAAGTCTGGGTGTGGAGACTGGGATTTAGCGTGGGTTTTGTATCAAATGTGTAAGCACATGTATGTATGTACCAGTGTTAAAAATAATATGTGGATGGTCTATCGAAATCATCGTTGGTATGACTTGGATTCTGGAACTACCTTAAGAAAAACCATATCTGGTCCATTACGTGAACGTTATAGAAATAAAGCAGTACAATATATGCATAACAATGAACCACAGAGTAATCGTACCGATGATGATGAGCCGATCGCAGAACAAGACGAATTGCACCGTGTAATTCAACAAAGAGCCATTAATATCTCTCAAATTCTCGCACAAACAAGTAACAAGGATCATATTATGAAGGAAGCGAAGGAATTGTTTTATGACGGAGAATTCTTGGGAAAGCTTGACGTAAATCCATATTTGCTTTGCTGTAAAAATGGGATATATGATTTTAAGGATAATGTATTTAGAAATGGCATCCCAGAGGATAATATTTCAATGTCTACTAACATTGATTATGTTCCCTATGATGTAGTAAAAGTTAAAGACAGTCAGAAAATCAATGATATCAATATATTTATGGACCAATTGTTCCCAGAAAAACCACTATGCAAATATATGTGGGAGCACCTGGCGTCTACACTTTTGGGAACATCTACAAATCAAACTTTTAATATGTATATTGGTGGCGGTCAAAATGGAAAATCTGTATTAGTAAATTTAATGGAGGTTGTGCTTGGTGACTATAAAGGTGATGTACCACTTACCTTAGTTACAGATCGTCGTGGCAAAGTAGGCGGATTGGCACCCGAAATAGTCCAACTAAAAGGAAAGCGTTTCGCAGTTATGCAAGAACCATCAAAAGGTGATATTATTAATGAGGGCATAATGAAGCAACTAACTAGTGGTAAAGACCCAATTCAAGGCAGAGCTCCATATATGCCACAAACGATTTCGTTCTTGCCTCAATTCAAATTAGTAGTTACTTGTAATGTTCTAATGGGAATTAAGAGCAACGACCATGGCACTTGGCGTCGTATTAGAGCAGTACCATTCAAATCGCTTTTCACAGAAAAACCAGTTGAGGGCGACAAGCAAAAACCATTCCAGTTCCTAATTGACAAATCGATTGATGAGAAGTTTGACTCGTGGAAAGAAGTATTCTTGTCAATGTTAGTGAAATGTGCGTCTGAAACTAAGGGCAATGTTGATGATTGTGAGATTGTTATGCAAAAGAGCAATGAGTACAGGAAGAGCCAAGATTACCTATCTGAGTTTGTTGAGGAGTGTGTATTGCGTAGTAATCCTCGAGCATGTATTCAGAAGTCTGAACTAAATAATGAGTTTGTACGATGGTATGAGACCAACTATGGTGGAAGAGGACCATCGCCTAAAGACCTTCATGAATACATGGATAGTTGCTTTGGTAAGAGTAGAACATCAAAATGGTTTGGTGTTGAAATCAAATATGAAGCTAACGACGAGAATGGTGATGATGAGGATGATGTTATCAAAAATAGCCTAGGCAATAATGACATTATTAATGGGTTGTAATATATAATTTAACTAACTAAAAATTTCTATAAAAATATAATTTCATAATAAATTATATATTTTTTATTTTACTGGAACATAAGGTTCGGAACGTATCATAGCTTTAATAAATAGATACTGATTATAAATAGATAGTTCTAATCCAGAAATATAAATCGGGTATAATGAAATTAAGAGAATTATTATTAATTTACCATAAATATTTTGGGTAACCATGCCGGTTAATACTTTATAAATAACATATAACGCTACAATAATATACAACCAAAATAGACCGTTATTTAACATTATGTAAGATGGATTTTTTGAATCATTTATCATGTATTTTCTATCTGCAGTAGTCAGGTCATTTTTTTGGCCGGAAATCGCATTGAATACTTCCGCATTTTGTGAAATCAGTAAGTTAAAGTAATTTTTTGCTTCTCCAGTCTCTTTTTTTTTTAATGGTAGAATCTCATCTAATTTATTGTCAGTTACTTTTTTGGATTTGATATATGCCGCTTCATCTTCAACCAACTCATAATTATATTTCTCATCTATTTCATTCTTGATTGATTTAATATCATATTCAAGATCCGCGATTTCCTTTTCTAATGCCTTTATTTGTGTTTTTAAAACTGAGAGTAATCTTTCCTTCTCAGCTTTCGATAGTTTTAAATTTGGATTATCAACTATATACGCATTATATGTACTTTCATATTTTTTTTCTAACGTTTGCCGTTCTCTAGTTAATCCATATAAACGGGTTCTTTTTTTTTTAACGTCCGCAGTTTTTTTTCGCAAGAGAGCACGATAAGTATAGTAGTTTCGTACAGCATCATTACTGTATCCTTCAATTATTGTATTAAATTCCATATTTACTATATTCTATACTATAGTGTTATTTTTTTGTCCGACTAAATCATATATTCTATATGATAATGGATATAGTATTAGAATAATTCCGAGTATAACTTTTGTTTTCAAATTTATTTCATCCTGTATATAAATTAGCTGGTATAATATGATTAAGCTTAAAATATAGTATACCCACCAAAACTTGGAATTTAATGTTACAAAATATGCGGTATGTTGTTCTTGATATTCTGTATTTCTATAATCATTACTGTATTTTTGGTTAGAATTTTTTATCGCACGCCCTAATGTTTCATTGCGATTCATATAATTATTTTGTTTTAATTGTTGTCGAGTCATTACTTTTGCATAAAGAACTTCATATTCCTTATCAAAAAAGTCTTGTGTTCGTTTCTGAATATTCCCGTATTTTTTTATTTCCACTAATGCTTGGTCTACCGACTTTAATAAATACTTCGCACTCTTCAAATCTGATTCCAATTCCGTTTCTTCACTTGCTAAAGATGTTTTTGTTTTTGTAGTTGAAGTGGTAGTTTTTCTTAGTTTACTAATATCAGTATTTAATTGAGATATTTCATCGTTCATATTATCAACCATGTTGCGCAATTTATCTCTAATCGGAGTAATCGCATTAATTTGTTTTTGAATTACATTTGCGTTACTATCCATACGCTTCAAATTACGTTTTCTTATATTCAGAGTTGATTGTGATGTTCCCATGATATAATGTACTTACTATATCATGGGATAAAAATAACTATAATTTTGAATAATTATCATATTCGTTCGCGCAGTTCTCTTTTACATTATTTATATTAATTCTTCGTTTGTTTATATTAGAACTATTTATCATAGTATTAAACCCGTCGATATTGCCTTCATCTTGAATTTTATTCGCATCATATTCACTATCATGTACGCATTTGGAAATATCATTCTCCCATTTAGTACCAGGACTACAGCAATTAGAGCCTACACAACCATATAAATTCATTCCACCTAGTAAATCACCCCCTTCTTCTTTTGCTGCCGCTTTAGCTGCGTCTTGCAATTCCAATTTAGTACGATCAGCAGGGTCAGGTAAAGCTAACTTGTTGAAATTTATCTTTTCACGTCTAGATACATCAATAAGCACTTTTATCGTATATATGGAAGCACCAAATAAAACGATTATAGTTAACAAATCAAATATGAACGAAGGAATAAAGAAAATTTTGGTTTTTAATATTAGTGACACTAAAATTATGACTAAAGCAATCACCCATGCAAATTTTATCTTATTGTATTCTGCTTGTTTTTGCTGATAACTGTCATTTAATTGAATCTCGCGTTTTTTTCCTACTAAAGCATTATCTATGGATTGCTTCTTTTGCATTAATCTGGCCTTTTCAGTCTCTACAATATCAGCAACCTCTTCCTGATGGGTTAATACGTGTTCGCTTGATACATTTGCGTCTTTGAATGATTTATGTGCGTCTTCCAATTGAGATTGTAAATTTCCTATCTGATTTGTAAACTCAGGGTCACCTTGTTTATTGTCAAGAATATTCAGGTAATTTTTTTGTAATGCGACTAGTCCTTTTAAATCGGTATTAATACTCATTTTTTGAAATATATATTATCAAAATATTATATATTTATTCTCTTGCTACCACTATACCTGCAACTAATAAAGTAGTCGCAGTTACCACTCCTAAATTAAATACAGAATTATTATATTCTATTAATGCTTTTGTATCGTCTAGTCTAATATCAGAAACGTTCTTTGATTTTTCTAACTCTACTGATGAATAACTTTTATATTTATCATCGTTCATTAATTTATCTCGTATGCCGGTTTCATCATTATTCATAATTGTATTAATATTGGTATCCAAGTTTGCGTAATTACTATTAATCTTATCAAGTTTTTTTGTATAATTATCTTCCATTTTCTCTAAAGGTTGAATTTGTTGTTCGTTGATGAATTTCTTTACTGGCATGTTTTCTGGTCGTTCATCTGCCTGCTTAAACCCTTCAAACATTTTGCGTTGTTTTTCATTTAATTCTTGGTATTGGGTTCTTGGTTCAGGGTGTACTTCATAACCGGAATAAGCCGTATAGTTAGATACACGTTTGTTTGCGCGTAATTTTTTACCGGTATCATTAAACTCGTTCATAGTATAGTTGTTATTATAATATGAATGGATAATATATTTTTATGAAATTACCGTTTCGACATAT